>OGLN01000127.1_pt1 | contig 57033 bp, 46 predicted proteins | sample 1572641 | NCBI WGS metagenome assembly OGLN01 (sample SAMEA2581903, study PRJEB24529) | metagenome | biome: Human gut stool | place: China | collected 2011
TCGTCAGCTCGTGTCGTGAGATGTTGGGTTAAGTCCCGCAACGAGCGCAACCCCTTTCGTATGTTGCCATCATTAAGTTGGGCACTCATGCGATACTGCCTGCGATGAGCAGGAGGAAGGTGGGGATGACGTCAAGTCATCATGCCCCTTATACGCTGGGCTACACACGTGCTACAATGGGTAGTACAGAGAGTCGCAAACCTGCGAGGGGGAGCTAATCTCAGAAAACTATTCTCAGTTCGGATTGTACTCTGCAACTCGAGTACATGAAGTTGGAATCGCTAGTAATCGCAAATCAGCTATGTTGCGGTGAATACGTTCTCGGGTCTTGTACACACCGCCCGTCACACCACGAGAGTTGGTTGCACCTGAAGTAGCAGGCCTAACCGCAAGGAGGGATGCTCCGAGGGTGTGATTAGCGATTGGGGTGAAGTCGTAACAAGGTATCCGTACGGGAACGTGCGGATGGATCACCTCCTTTCTAAGGAGCAATACTTTCTCTATTCTATTGATAATGTTCTTACATTATCTAATGGACATTGGAAACTATATAGTAAATCAGATAATACAATTTAACTCTAATTTTTTAATAGAGTTAGCTGTCAATCAATATTTAAAAACTAAAGGTTAAAATAATTAAGGGCACATAGGGAATGCCTAGGTAGTAAGAGCCGATGAAGGACGTGGTAAGCTGCGATAAGCTCAGGGTAGTTGCAATCGAACGTTGATCCTGAGATTTCCGAATGGAGCAATCCGCTAAGTTGAAGACTTAGCACGAAAGAGGGTACCGCGTGAACTGAAACATCTAAGTAACGCGAGGAAAAGAAAGTAAAAACGATTCCCCAAGTAGCGGCGAGCGAACGGGGATGAGCCCAAACCGCATAAATGCCAAGGATGCAGCCGTTGTTTATGCGGGGTTGTGGGAAGAACCACGAGGAACTGCAACGTACTCAACAATGTTAATGACTGAACTGGAACTAGTTGGAAAGCTAGATCGTAGAAGGTGATAATCCTGTACAGGTAAACTCATTAACTTGTCCGTTCTCTCCCAAGTAACATGGAACACGAGGAATTCTGTGTGAATCTGCGAGGACCATATCTCGTAAGGCTAAATACTCTTACTAACCGATAGCGTATAGTACCGTGAGGGAAAGGTGAAAAGAACCCCGGGAGGGGAGTGAAATAGAACCTGAAACTATGTGCTTACAAGCGGTCAGAGCCCGCAAGGGTGATGGCGTGCCTTTTGGAGAATGATCCTGCGAGTTACGTTCAGTGGCAAGGTTAAGTTTAACGGAGCCGAAGGGAAACCGAGTCTGAACAGGGCGATTTTAGTCGCTGGGCGTAGACGCGAAACCTGGTGATCTAAGCCTGTCCAGGGTGAAGCTGTGGTAAGACACAGTGGAGGCCCGAACTCACCGCCGTTGAAAAGTTGGGAGATGAGGTAGGTTTAGGGGTGAAAAGCCAATCGAACTAGGAGATAGCTCGTTCTCTCCGAAATGCATTTAGGTGCAGCCTTGAGTGTTTAATTATGGGGGTAGAGCACTGAATGGACTAGGGGGCGCATTGCTTACTGAATCCAATCAAACTCCGAATACCATAATTCAAGAGCTCAGGAGTGAGACTATGGGAATTAACTTCCATTGTCAAAAGGGAAACAACCCAGACCACCAGCTAAGGTCCCTAATCATAACTAAGTGGGAAAGGAGGTGGAGATTCATAAACAACCAGGAGGTTGGCTTAGAAGCAGCCATACCTTTAAAGAGTGCGTAATAGCTCACTGGTCGAGAGTCTCTGCGCCGACAATGTAACGGGGCTAAGTTATGAACCGAAGCTGTGGAATTGCGCAAGCAATTGGTAGGAGAGCGTTCTGTAGGCCGTTGAAGGAGAAGCGTAAGCAATTCTGGAGGTATCAGAAGTGAGAATGCAGGAATAAGTAGCGAGAAGGGAGGCGAGAATCCTCCCCGCCGGAAGACCAAGGTTTTCAGGGTAAAGCTTGTCTTCCCTGAGTAAGCCGGGACCTAAGCCGAGGCTATAGTGCGTAGGCGAATGGAAAACAGATTAATATTTCTGTGCCAGTCATATTTTGTGATGGAGGGACGCAGAAGGGTATGTACGCGGAAGAACGGTAGTTTCCGTAAAAGCATGTAGAATGACTTGATAGGTAAATCCGTCAAGTTAGATTTGAGGTGTGATATATAGTCATAAGATGAATGTACAAATCCCACGCTGCCGAGAAAAGCTTCTAACGTTAAGGTATGACTGCCCGTACCCGAAACCGACACAGGTGGTCAGGATGAGAAATCTAAGGCGGACAGGCTAACTCTCGTTAAGGAACTCTGCAAAATTGCCCCGTAACTTCGGGAGAAGGGGTGCCCCTGAGTGTGAGCATACACGCGATGTTAAGCGCTTGGGGGTCGCAGTGAAGAGGCTCAAGCAACTGTTTAACAAAAACACAGGTCTATGCTAAGCTGTAAGGCGATGTATATGGGCTGACACCTGCCCAGTGCCGGAAGGTTAAGAGGAGGAGTGAGAGCTCCGAATTGAAGCCCCGGTGAACGGCGGCCGTAACTATAACGGTCCTAAGGTAGCGAAATTCCTTGTCGGGTAAGTTCCGACCTGCACGAATGGTGTAATGATTTGAGCGCTGTCTTGACGGGAGGCCTGGTGAAATTGTATTACCGGTGAAGATACCGGTTACCTACAGTAGGACGGAAAGACCCCATGGAGCTTTACTGTAGCTTGGTATTGGGTTTTGGCATTGCATGTATAGGATAGTTGGGAAACTATGATGGTATGGCGCTAGCTATATCGGAGTTGTCGGTGGAATACCAACCATTCAATGTTGAAATTCTAATCTGTGGTTTGGAGCCACGGAGACAGTGCTAGGTGGGCAGTTTGACTGGGGCGGTCGCCTCCGAAAGAGTAACGGAGGCGTTCAAAGGTTCTCTCAGGTTGGATGGAAATCAACCGCAGAGTGCAATGGCATAAGAGAGCTTGACTGCGAGACTGACGGGTCGAGCAGGTGCGAAAGCAGGACATAGTGATCCGGCGATTCCGAATGGAAGGATCGTCGCTCAACGGATAAAAGCTACCCTGGGGATAACAGGCTGATCCTACCCGAGAGTCCATATCGACGGTAGGGTTTGGCACCTCGATGTCGGCTCATCGCATCCTGGGGCTGGAGAAGGTCCCAAGGGTTGGGCTGTTCGCCCATTAAAGCGGTACGTGAGCTGGGTTCAGAACGTCGTGAGACAGTTCGGTCCCTATCCACTGTAGGCGTTAGAATATTGAGAAGATCTGTCCTTAGTACGAGAGGACCGGGATGGACAAACCTCTGATGTACCAGTTGTCACGCCAGTGGCACAGCTGGGTAGTCACGTTTGGAACAGATAACCGCTGAAAGCATCTAAGCGGGAAACTGACTTCAAGATAAGTATTCTTTAAGACTCCTTCGAGCCTAGGAGGTAGATAGGTTGGGGGTGTAAGGGCTGTGAGGCCTTTAGCTGACCAATACTAATAAGTCGAAGTTTTAACCTTCAAATAATCAAGAAGTAACGAAGTTACGACTATGATTATTTAGACGCAGATGACTGAAAGGAATCAGCGTTACCTGATATTACTATATAGTTTTGAATGTTCCATTAAATAAAGAGTAACAAAGTTACGATTATATTAAATGAGACACAGATGAGTGAAAGAAATCTGTGCTACATTAAAAGAAGTTAATAATGCTTGGTGAGAAGAGCTACGGGGGTACACCCAGAAACATTCCGAACCTGGAAGTTAAGCCCGTAAACGCTGAAAGTACTTGGAGGGAAGCCTCCTGGGAGGATAGGAATTCGCTAAGCTTTTTTTTATTTTTTGTTTTGTAAGTTTAAATCAAATAAAATTAGAATATATCAAAAAATGATCGTTTATATTTTATGATTTTAATCACATTTTTATAAAAAATCAGTAAAATCAACATAAATTTATTGTTATAAAAACGATTAATTTTTATTCAAAAAAAGAAAAAAATATTGACTTTTTTAAACAAAGTGATAAAATTAATGTAAGATATGAGGAGGGATAGTATGATATGTAAAGATAATGTTGGATTTAAAGAACTAGAAAATTATATTTTAACACTAGAAGATAAGAAGAGTTCATTAATTATAATACTTCACAAGGCACAGGAAATATTTGGATATATTCCAGAAGAAGTACAAGAATTTATTGCTGAGAAAATAGAAGTTCCAGTTTCGAAAGTATATGGAGTAGTAAGTTTTTATAATTTTTTCTCTATGGAGCCAAAAGGAAAATATCCAATATCTGTTTGTACAGGTACAGCTTGTTATGTAAGAGGAGCAGAGAAAATACTTGAAGCACTTCAAAAAGAATTAGGTTTAAAATTAGGTGGGGTTACTGAAGATGGATTATTTTCATTAGATTCTTTAAGATGTGTAGGAGCATGTGGATTGGCACCTGTAATGCTTGTTGGTAAAGATGTTCATGGTAAAGTAAAACCAGAAGATGTAAAAAAAATAATAGAAAATTATAAAAATTTAGAAAAATAAAAAATTAGTAAGGAATTGAGATGTAGTTTTAGGAGGACATATGAATAAGAAAATTTTAATATGTGGTGGTACTGGATGTCTTTCATCAAAAAGTAAAGATATAAAAGAAAATTTAGAAAAAGAATTAAAAGAGAGAAATATAAATGATGTTAAAGTAGTATTAACTGGGTGTTTTGGATTTTGTGAAAAGGGACCAATAGTAAAAGTAGTTCCAGCTAATAATTTTTATATTGAAGTAAAACCAGAAGATGCTAAAGAGATAGTTGAAATAGATATTATAGGGGATAAAAAAGTTGAAAGAATACTTTATAAAGACCCTGTAAGTCAAGAAGCAATTTTAGATTATAAAAAAATGAACTTCTATCAAAAACAAGAAAGAAGAGTTTTAAAAAATTGTGGAGTAATAGATCCAGAAAATATAGATGATTTTTTAAGAAATGATGGATATAAAGCTGCAGAAAAAGCTATTAGTGAGATGACTAAGGAGTTTGTAATAAAAAATATAATTGATTCTGGACTTAGAGGACGTGGAGGAGGAGGATTCCCAACAGGTATAAAGTGGGATATTGCTTCTAAAAATCATGCTGAACAAAAATATATAGTGTGTAATGCTGATGAGGGAGATCCAGGAGCATTTATGGATAGATCAATACTAGAAGGAGATCCACACTCTGTAATTGAAGGAATGATGATAGCAGGATATGCTATTGGAGCTACAAAGGGATTGGTATATATTAGAGCTGAGTATCCTCTAGCTATTTCTAGATTGGATAAAGCTATTGTTTCAGCAAGAAAAAGAGGATATTTGGGAAAAAATCTTTTTGGAACTGATTTTGAATTTGATATTGAGATAAAATTTGGTGCAGGAGCTTTTGTTTGTGGAGAAGAAACAGCACTTATTCATTCAATGGAAGGAAAAAGAGGAGAACCTACTTCTAAACCACCATATCCAGCAGAAAAAGGTTTCTGGGATATGCCTACAGTAGTAAATAACGTAGAAACTTTAGTAAATGTTCCAAGAATAATATTAAATGGAGTAGAATGGTTTAGAGAAGTAGGAACAGAAAAATCTCCTGGAACAAAGGTATTTGCACTTTCAGGAAAGATAAATAACGTAGGACTAGTAGAAGTACCTATGGGAATAAGTTTAAGAGAGATTATTTTTGAAATAGGTGAAGGAATAAAAGGTGGAAAAAAATTTAAAGCTGTTCAAACTGGAGGACCATCTGGAGGCTGCTTAAATGAAGAGGATTTAGATACTCCTATTGATTTTGATAGTCTTGCTAGCAAAGGGGCTATAATGGGTTCTGGTGGAATGGTAGTAATGGATGAAGATGACTGTATGGTTTCAGTTGCAAAGTTCTTCCTAGAATTTACTCTTGATGAGTCATGTGGAAAATGTACTCCATGTAGAATAGGAAACACTAGATTGTATGAGATATTAGATAGAATAACTAAGGGAAAAGGAAAGTTAGAGGATTTAGCTTTACTCAAAGAGTTATCTGAATGTATAAAAGCTACTTCATTATGTGGATTGGGACAAACTTCTGCTAACCCAGTATTATCAACATTGAATAAATTTTATAATGAGTATATAGACCATGTAGTTGAGAAGAGATGTACAGCAAAAGCTTGTCAAAAATTAATAACCTATGTTATAACTGATGCTTGTAGAGGTTGTACAGCTTGTACAAGAGTTTGTGCTGTCAAAGCTATTGAAGGAAACATTAAAGAGAAACATTTTATTGATCCTGAAAAATGTGTAAGATGTGGTGCTTGTATATCAGCATGTAGATTTGGTGCAATTATAAAATTATAGTGGGATAGGTGAAGATATATGAAAATGATAAGACTTAAAATAGATGGAAAATTAGTAGTGGCTCCAGAAGGAACAACTATATTAAATGCAGCCTTAAAGGCAGGAATATATATACCGCATCTTTGTTATATGGAGATGAAAGAAGTAGGGTATAAAAATGATTGTGCATCTTGTAGAATATGCGTGGTCCAAATAAAAGGAATGAATAGATTGATACCATCTTGTAGTACTCCAATAAAAGAGGGAATGGAGGTAATAACAAACTCTTCAGAAGTGATGCATAAAAGAAGAGTTGTGTTAGAATTAATGTTATCTGACCACCCTAAAGATTGCTTGATATGTGGAAAAAATGGGAATTGTGAATTACAAAAATTAGCTATATCTTTTGGAATTAGAGAGATGAGATTTGCAGGAAAAGAAGGAAAACATGATAAGCAGCATTCTATTTCTATAACAAGAGATATAACAAAATGTATTATGTGTAGAAGATGTGAAACAATGTGTGGAGATATTCAAGGATGTGGAATATTAACAGGTGTAGATAGAGGATTTAATGTAATAGTAAATACAGCTTTTAATAAAAATTTACTAGAAACTAATTGTACTATGTGTGGACAATGCGTTGCAGTGTGTCCAGTAGGAGCTTTATATGAAACTGATAATACTTTTAAACTTGTAGAAGATTTAATGAATCCTAAAAAGAAAGTGATAGTTCAAGTTGCACCTGCTGTAAGAGTAGCAATAGGAGAATTATTTGGAGTAGCTCCTGGGATAGATATGACTAAAAAATTAACAACTGCTTTAAAAAGATTAGGATTTGATGGGGTATTTGATACTAACTTTGCTGCTGATGTTACAATAATGGAAGAAGCAACAGAATTAAAAGAAAGAATTTTATCAAGCTTAAAAGGAGAAAAAGATGTAAAATTACCTCTATTTACTTCTTGTTGTCCTGCTTGGGTAAGATTTGTAGAATTAAATTATCCAGAGTTTAGAGATAATTTATCTACAACAAAATCTCCACAACAAATTTTTGGAGCATTAGCAAAAGAGTTTTGGGCTAAAGAAAAAGAGATAGATAAGAAAGATTTAGTTTGTGTATCTATTATGCCATGTACTGCTAAAAAATATGAAGCTTCAAGAGAAGAGTTTGTGAGAGATGGAGTAGCTGATGTAGATTATTCTATAACAACTAGAGAATTAGGAAGATTATTAAAACAATATAATATAAATCTTTTAGAGATGCCAGAAGGAGAGTTTGATTTACCATTGGGAGAATCTACAGGAGCAGCTGATATCTTTGGAAGAACTGGAGGGGTATTAGAAGCAGCAGCAAGAACTTTATATGAATGGATAAGTAATGGTAAATTAGAAAACTTAGACTTTGTTCCTTTAAGAGGTTTTGAAGAGGTAAGAACAGCAGAGATTGAAGTAGAAGGAATTAATTTAAGAGTTGCTGTTGTTCATGGATTAGGAGCAGCTAGAAAATTATTAGAAGAGATTAAAAATGGAAGAGGGCATTTTGATGCTATAGAAGTAATGGCATGTAAAGGTGGATGTGTAGGTGGAGGTGGACAACCTTACCACCATGGAGATTTTGAAATTGTAAAGAAAAGAGCAGAAGGATTACAGGTAATAGATTATCATAAAGAGTTAAGAGAATCTCATGAAAATCCCTGTGTAATAGATTTATATGAAACTTATTTAGGAGAAGCTAATGGGGAATTAGCACATAAACTATTACATACTCATTATATAGATAGAAAAAATAAATAGTAAGTAAAATATTAAATTATAATTGCACCTAAAATCTGGCAAAAGATAATGGTGCAATTTTTTATAGAAATAATTTAAAAAAAATGAAACTTTTTTTAAAAAAATAAAATAATTTTTCAAAAAAATATATATAAAAAAGTAAATTACATATAAAAAATATATAATAAACAAAATAATAATATTTTTTATTGACAGATGTGACAGTTAGGTGTATAATCATTGAAAACAGATTTAAAAAGTTGAAACATAAGTGCTAAAAAAATAGTACTTTTTTTAATGAGGCATTTTTTAAATCTAAATATTAAACATAAGGGGGAGAATATGAAAAAATTACTTTTAACTTGTTTGATGTTTGTTGTATCACTTTTTACTTTTGCAGCAAATCCAGACTATCATATTGGAGTAGTAAGTGGAACTGTTTCACAATCTGAAGATAGTCTTCGTGGAGCTGAAGAATTAATAAAAATGTATGGTGCTGTTGATAAGGGAGGAATGGTTACTCATGTAACTTATCCAGATAACTTTATGCAAGAAATGGAAACTACTATATCACAAATGGTAGCTCTAGCTGATGACCCTAAAATGAAGGCAATAATAGTTGTAGAAGCTGTACCTGGAACAGTAGAAGCTTTTAGAAGAATAAAAGAAGCTAGACCTGATATCTTACTTGTTGCTAACTCACCACATGAAGATCCAGAAATTATAACTGAAGTTTCAGACTTAGTAACAAATCCAGATAATGTAGCAAGAGGATATTTAATAGTAAAAGCAGCACAAAATATGGGAGCAGATAAATTTATGCATATCTCTTTCCCAAGACACTTAAGTTATGAATTATTATCAAGAAGAAGAAATATAATGGCAGAAGCTGCTAAAGATTTAGGAATGGAATTTATAGATGTTTCAGCTCCAGACCCAGTAAGTGACGTTGGAGTTGCAGGAGCTCAACAATATATATTAGAGCAAGTTCCTAACTGGTTAAATAAATATGGTAAAAATGTTGCTTTCTTTGCAACAAATGATGCTCATACAGAACCATTATTAAAAAGAATAGCTGAAGATGGAGGATATTTCGTAGAAGCTGATTTACCATCTCCTACAATGGGATATCCTGGTGCTTTAGGAATCAAATTTACTGAAGATGAAAAAGGAAATTGGCCAAAAATATTAAAGAAAGTTGAAGATACAGTAGTAGCTAAAGGTGCTGCTGGAAGAATGGGAACTTGGGCTTATTCTTATAACTTTGCTTCAGCAGTAGCATTAGGAGATCATGTAAGAAACGTAATTGAAAATGGAACAGAAATTACTGACTTTGATGCTATTATAGAATCATATAATAAATTTACTCCAGGAGCAGGATGGAATGGAAGTAATTATGCTGATGTAAATGGAGTAGAAAAAGAAAACTTCTATCTATTATACCAAGATACTTATGTTTTAGGAAAAGGATACTTACACATGACTGGTGAAGAAGTACCTGCTAAATATTTTGAAATAAAATAATAAGGTGAGGGGAACATTTCTCCCCTCATTTTTCTTTAAGGGGTGAAAAGTTTTGAGAGAGATATTATTAAAGGTTGAGAACCTTTCCAAAGCATTTGGAGAGAATGTAGTTTTAAAAGATATTAATCTGGAGGTAAAACCAGGAGAAATAGTAGGACTAGTAGGAGAGAACGGAGCAGGAAAATCTACATTGATGAAATGTATATTTGGTATGCCTGTTATTTCTGAAACTGGAGGATATGGAGGAAAAATATATTTTGATGGACAAGAGGTAAATTTTACTTCACCATTTGATGCTTTAGGTGTAGGAATAGGAATGGTACACCAAGAATTTTCATTGATACCAGGATTTAAAGCTTCTGAAAACGTAGTTTTAAATAGAGAATCAACTTTAAATAGTTTTTTAGAAGGAGTTTTTGGTTCAAGAATAAAAGCTATCGATAAGAAAGAGATAGATGAACGTGCAAAAGGAGCTCTTTCAAATTTAGGAGTGGATATAAAGTCTAGTACAGTAATTAGTGAAATGCCTGTTGCACACAAGCAGTTTACAGAAATAGCTCGTGAGATTGAAAGAGAGAATACAAAACTTTTGGTGTTAGATGAGCCAACAGCAGTACTTACAGAAGAAGAGGCAAAAGTTCTTCTAGAAACTATGAAAAAATTATCTGAAAAAGGGATAGCAATACTTTTTATAACTCATAGACTTGATGAGATATTATCAGTATGTGATAAGGTAGTAGTTCTAAGAGATGGACTGTTAATAAACTCAGTAGCTACTAAGGATACAAATGTAAATCAAATAACTGAATGGATGATAGGAAGAAAGATGGAAGGTTCTTCTCAAGAAACAAAAGCTAAAGATGAACCAAAAGAAACTATCATCTCTATAAAAAATCTTTGGGTAGATATGCCAGGAGAGGGAGTAAAGAATCTTTCTTTAGATATTAAAAAAGGAGAGATTTTAGGACTTGGAGGAATGGCAGGTCAAGGGAAAATAGGAGTAGCTAATGGAATAATGGGGCTTTATGATGCTAGAGGAGAAGTTACTTTTAAAGGAGAGAAGATAACTTTAAATTCTCCAGCTGAACCATTATCTAAAGGACTTTTCTTTGTATCTGAAGATAGAAAAGGAGTAGGGCTTCTATTAGATAGTTCAATAGAGGATAATATAGCTTATCCAGCTATGCAGATAAAGAATATGTTCTTTAAAAAAGCTTTTGGAATATTTAATATAGTAGATGAAAAAGCTGTAAAAGAAAATGCACAAGAGTATGTAAAAAAATTAGAGATAAGATGTACTAGTGAAAAGCAAAGAGCACAGGAGCTAAGTGGAGGAAATCAACAAAAAGTTTGTCTAGCTAAAGCTTTCACTATGAATCCAGAAGTATTATTCGTATCTGAGCCTACAAGAGGAATAGACGTAGGAGCTAAAAAACTTGTACTAGATACTTTAAAAGAGTATAACAAAGAAAAAGGAACAACTATTATAATAACTTCATCTGAAATAGAAGAACTAAGAAGTGTATGTGATAGAATAGCTATAATAAATGAGGGAAAAGTTGAAGGTATTCTACCACCAACAGCTGATATATTAGAATTTGGTAAGATGATGGTAGGAGTTAAGGAGGCAGGAAATGAATAATATAAATAAGATGATAAAAGAGGCTGGTTGGCCAAGAATAATAATAGCACTATTTCTTTTATCAATGTATGTAGTGTCTCCTTTTATTGGAATAAATTTAAAAGCAGCTTTAGGAGATACATTAGTAAGATTTGGAATGAATGCAATCTTAGTATTGTCATTAGTACCTATGATACAAGCTGGGACAGGACTTAACTTTGGTATGCCATTAGGAGTAGAGGCAGGACTTTTAGGAGCTGTTATAAGTATAGAGTTAGGATTAAAAGGTGTTACAGGAGTATTTGGAGCAATAGTTTTTTCTCTTCCATTTGCACTTTTATTTGGATGGCTTTATGGTCATATTCTAAATAAGGTAAAAGGTGGAGAGATGATGATAGCCACTTATATAGGATTTTCATCAGTTGCTATTATGTGTATTATGTGGCTTATACTTCCATTTAAAAGTCCAGATATGATTTGGGCATATGGAGGAGAGGGATTACGTACTACAATTAGTGTTGAAAACTATTGGCATAAAGCATTTGAAAAAGCTCTACATATAAATACTGATTTACTTCCATTAGGAGAGATTGTATTCTTTATTATATTAGCTTTCTTTATTTGGATATTCTTTAGAACAAGAAGTGGTTATGCTATGAAAGCTGTAGGAACAAATGATATGTTTGCAAGAGCTACTGGAATAAATATTGATAAAGTAAGAGTACAGTCAGTAGTAATGTCAACAGTTCTTTCAGCAGTTGGAATAATAATATATCAACAAAGTTTCGGATTTGTACAATTATATTTAGCACCATTTTATATGGCCTTTCCAGCAATAGCTGCTATTCTTATTGGAGGGGCATCTGTAAATAAGGTTACAATAGCAAATGTTGTAGTAGGAACATTCCTTTTCCAAGGAATACTTACAATGACACCTACTGTTGTAAATGGACTTATAAAAACAGATATGTCAGAAACAATAAGAATAATAGTATCTAATGGAATGATACTTTATGCTTTAACAAGAAAGGATGGTGCTGGAAGTGGAAAATAAGATAAAGAAATTTTTGATAAATAATATAGTACCTATATTTATGATAATTATAATAGTAGCTTCAATTCCAATATCTGGATTAAGTATGGAGTATATTATTCAAGAGATAATACTTAGACTTTCTCGTAACTTATTCTTAGTTCTTTCATTATTAATTCCAATAATTGCAGGAATGGGACTTAACTTTGGTATTGTTTTAGGAGCTATGGCAGGACAACTTGCTCTTATCTTTATTACAGATTGGCAAATTGTTGGATTACAAGGATTTTTCTTGGCTATTATTTTATCTCTTCCAATGGGAGCTTTGATGGGGCTTATTGGTGGAGTTGTATTAAATAGAGCTAAGGGAAGAGAGATGATTACTTCTATGATTCTTGGATTTTTTATCAATGGAGTATATCAACTTATAGTTTTATATGGAATGGGAAAAGTTATTCCTATAACTGATAGTTCAATTCTTTTGTCAAGAGGATATGGAATAAGAAATGCTATAGATTTAAAAAATATAAGAAGAGCTTTAGATGATGCAATAGTTTTAAAAATTGGAGAGTTCTCTATTCCTCTATTAACAATAGTTGCTGTTGTATTATTCTGTCTGTTTATAGTTTGGTTTAGAAAAACAAAACTAGGACAAGATATGAGAGCAATAGGACAAGATTTAGAGGTATCTAAATCAGCTGGTATTGCTGCAGATAGAACAAGGGTTATAGCAATAGTTATATCTACAATGTTAGCAGCAATAGGACAAATAATTTTCTTACAAAATATAGGAACAATGAATACTTATAATAGCCATGAACAAATAGGAATGTTCTCAATAGCTGCTCTACTTATAGGAGGAGCTAGTGTAGCAAAAGCTTCTATACCAAATGCTCTAAGTGGTGTTATACTTTTCCATGCTATGTTTATTTTAGCACCAAGAGCTGGTAAAGAGTTAATTGGTTCTGCACAAATAGGAGAATATTTTAGAGTATTTGTATCTTATGGAATAATAGCCTTAGTTCTTATTATGCACCAATGGAGAAGAGAGAAAGAAAAAGCTGAAGAGAGAAGAAGAGCATTAGAAGCGGCACAAAATAGTAGTAAAGGAGAGGATAAATAATGAAGATGATAAGAAACTGGATACTTCTTATGATAGTAGTTATTGGAATCTCAGTAGCACTATTTATAACTGGAAGATTACATAGTGTATATTTTGAAAATAAGACTAAAAATGGTTATGAAGCTATAAAGGATATCTCTTATTCATTAAATGGAGAAAAGGCTAAAAAGGTAAGAGTTAATAGAAGAGGAATGGGAGAGGTAAAAGGAAGAACTCATGAACTTGTAGTAACTTATAAAGATGAAGCTGGGAAAAAACAGGAGATAAAGAAAAGTATAACTCTTGGAGCAACAGAAAATGTAATTATATATTTGCCAGTATTAGTAGGTAATGGAGAAAATTGGATGGAAGAGTTTAAAGCAAAATAAACTTTAATCATCAAAATATTAGTGTAAATAAGTGATTAATATTTTTTAAATTATACTTGACAAAATTTGAAAAATAGTATAAACTTTATTTAAGTAAGTTAAAAGAAAGAAATTTTAAAAATTTATTAGGAGGGATTTGAATGCACGTAATAGATAAAGATACTTGTATCGGATGTGGAGCTTGTGAAGGAACTTGTCCAGTAGGAGCTATATCAGCAACTGATGATGGAAAATTCCAAATCGGAGAGGCTTGTGTAGACTGTGGAGCATGTGCTGGAGGATGTCCAGTATCAGCTATATCTGCTGAGTAATTAAGTTATTAAAAGAGTCCGAAGGGACTCTTTTTTTTTACTTTTTAGGAGGAACGTATTCATGTATAATGAGATAGATTTGCATCAAATGAATTTTGATGATGCTCTTAGAGTATTTATAACAAAGTATAATTCTCTATATAAAAAGGGAGAAAGAAGAGAGATTATGGTAATACATGGGTATGGTTCAAAATTTTTGGATAGTACTCCAGTAATAAGAACAAAAATAAGAGAGTATTTTTTGAGAAATAAAGAATGTGTAAAAATGAGATTGGATATGAATCCAGGAGTTACTTATGTTATGCCATTAAAACCCCTACCATTACCAAAGAAAAAGAAAAGATAATACTTTAAAATTTTAGACTAAAGTTGTATAATTTAAAGAAAAGATTAGGAGAAAATTATGTATATAAAAACTAAAAGAGATATAGGTGAACAAGAAAAAAATGAAATTTTAAAATTTCTTCAAGATAATAGATTAGGAAGTATTATTTTAAAAGAAAATGATTACTACAAAATAGGAGTAGTTGGAGATAAAAAGAATGTTGATTTAGATAGACTCCTATCTTTTGATGGAGTAGATGAGCTAGTAGCTATAGGAAAGAGCTATAAGTTTGTAAGTAGAGAGTTTCAGCCAGAGGATACAATAATAGATATAAAAGGAAGAAAAATAGGTGGTGGAAATTTTTTAATGATGGCTGGTCCTTGTGCTATTGAGAGTAGAGAATCAATATTTAAAATAGCTGAGGAAGTAAAAAAAGCTGGGGCTCAAATATTAAGAGGTGGAGCTTTTAAACCAAGAACTTCTCCTTATGATTTTCAAGGATTAGGAGAAGATGGATTAAAATATATGAGAGAGGCAGCAGATAAATTTAATATGTTAGTAGTAACTGAGGTTATGGATGCTAGTGATATTCCTTTAATAAGTAGATATGCTGATATATTTCAAGTGGGAGCTAGAAATATGCAAAATTTCTCTTTATTAAAAGCATTGGGGAAATGTGGAAAACCAATTCTTTTAAAAAGAGGATTAAGTGCAACAATGAGAGAGCTACTTATGGCAGCAGAGTATATAGTAGCTTATGGAAATAGAGAGGTTATACTTTGTGAAAGAGGAATAAGAACTTTTGAAACTATTACAAGAAATACTGTGGATATAAATGCTATTCCGTTACTAAAAGAAAAATCACATTTACCAGTAATTATAGATGCTAGTCATGGAACAGGAAGACGTAGTTTAGTAGAGCCTATAACTTTAGCTGGAGTAATTTCTGGAGCTGACGGAGCTATGGTTGAGGTACATGAAAATCCTGAGTGTGCTACTTCTGATGGAATGCAATCTCTATACTTTAAAGATTTTGAAAAGTTGATGAGAAATCTAAATAAAGTTTTAAAATTAAAAAATGAGTTGGAGTAGTTTATGTTTTTAGATAGAGAGAGGTATGTAGAATTAAAAGAATGGAATAAATTTGGAATATCTGCTATCTATACTAAAAAAAATTATGGAAATATAAAAGAGATGAGTAAAGAAAAGATATTAAAGGATTTTTCTTTGGAGGGAAAATATATTGTATCAGGTTTTCAAACTCATAGCGATAATATTGCAGTAGTAGATAGTTTAGAAAAATTATATTTTGAAGATACAGATGGATTTATTACTAATAGAAAAGATATAGTTATATTGACAAAATATGCAGATTGTTTACCTATATATTTTTTTGATGAAAAAAAAGAGATCATAGGAACAGTGCACTCTGGCTGGCAAGGAAGTTATAAGGAGATAGGAAAAAAAGCTATAAAACTTATGATAGATACATATGGATGTAATTTAGGAGATATTAGAGTAGCTTTTGGAATAGGGATATCTCAAAAAAATTATGAGGTAGGAGAGGAGTTTCTACAAAAGTTTAAAGAAAAATTCTCTAAAGAATTAATAGAAAAAAGCTTTAAAAATGAAAATGGGAAAATATATTTTGATAATCAGGAGTTCGTCTATAGAAATTTATTAGAATTAGGATTATTAAAAGAAAATATAGTACTGAATAAATTGTGTACCTATGAAGGAGAATTTCATTCCTATAGAAGAGATAGAGAAAAATCTGGAAGAAATGGAGCTTTGATATATAAAAGGGATATTACAAATTTTTAATTTGTAATATCCCTTTTTCATTATAAAAAATTATTTAGGTTCGAAAATAAAGTCTTTCGTAAAATAAACTTTAATATTTTTGTTTTTATAGTATATAGGATGAAATTTCCACTGCTTTAAAGCTTTCTCTACCTCTTTATCAAAGCCAAATTTTTCATGGGAGTTGATAATATTGATTTTTTCAACTTCACCTTTTAATCCAACTAAAAATCTAGCAGTTATAACCACTTTCTTTTTATATCTAATCCTTTCAGCTTGTACAGGATAGTCAGGGTCAACTTGTTTAAGTATCTTATATTCAATACCTTCAGATGAAGCAGCAGTAAAAATTCCATCTTTACCAATACTAAAATTACCACTAGCTAAAATCTCTTGTTCAGCAGTAGGAGTAGAGGGAACTTTTTCTGTGTTAGGGGTAGTTTTAGGAGGAATAGGTTCAGCCTTTTTTTCCTCTATTTTTTTCTTTTCAACTTTTTTCTTTTTATCTTTTATCTTACTTTTAATATCAGGTTTTATAATCTCTTTTTTAGGTGGCTCTATTTTTTTAGGCTCAGGTTTTTTCTCTTCTTTAGGAGCAGGTGGAGTAATCTCTTTTTTTACTACAACTGTTTCCTTTCTAATAACTGGGCTTTTTATCTTTACAGATATAGGAGCACTATTACTTTTTAGAGAGACAGGAGCATCACCTTTTACTCCTCTTTCTCTGACTATAAAAAGAGAAAGATGAAAAACTAGAGCTAGTAGGAAAAAATAGAGTATGTTATCTTTTTTACTCATAGAAGTTTATTCCTAAATTTTCTACACCAGCATTTTTTACTTTAGAAACTGTATCCATAATAACCTGATATTTTAATTCTTTATCTCCAGAGATAGTGACCTCTTTTACTCCTTGTAATAAAGCTCCAAGATTTTCTATCTCAATTGGGTTTGTTTGTCCATCTTTGTTTATAAAGTATTTTCCATTTTTATCTATAATAATCTCTATACTTTTATTATCTTGGTTGGTATTTTCAACGTTGGCACTTGGTAAATCTATATCAATATTTCCATATTTGTTGAATGTTGTAGAAACCATAAAGAAGATAATTAGTAGAAAAACTATATCGATAAATGGAGTCATATCCATAGGGGTAATCCCTCTTTTTTTTCTGAATCTTCCCATACTATCACCTATTTTTTACCAGTTAAGATATTTATAATTATAGTAGTGATTTTGTCAATATCTCCTTCAGCATTCTCTATTTTTTTAGAAAATATGTTATAGGCAAATATAGTAGGGATAGCAATGATTAATCCGCTAGCAGTTGTAATAAGAGCTTCTGATATTCCACCAGCAACAATAGTAGGATCTCCAGCACCAAATGTAGCCAAATTTTTAAAAGCTTTAATCATACCAGTAACTGTTCCTAGTAAACCAACCATAGTAGCCATATTTCCTATAAGTCCAAGAAGGTGTAATCTTCTTTCAAGAGCACTTATCTCATCAAAGGCTATCTCTTTTAAAAGTTGGTCATAGTAGTGGAAATCCATATTTTTTTCACAACGAGTTAGAAAACCTTTTACTACATATCCAACAGAGTTTTTTTCCTTCTCACAGATAGAGATAGCTCCATCAATATTTCCATTTTGTACCTCTTTAATTATATCTTTCTCAAAGTTTCTATTATGAGTGCCTTCCTTTTTAAAAAAGAAAAAAGCTCTATCTAAAATAATAGTTAAAGCAGTGATAGACATTAGTAGTAATACCCACATTAATGGTCCTCCAGCATTCATATAATACATCATAATAACTTATCCTCCTTAAAATATTTATATCTAAAATTTAGTTTTACAAAGTAATTGTTAAAAAATATAGGATACCTAAAAAGATATCCTATAAAATGATACTATTAATTTTAAAAAAAGTCAAGTTCAAAAAATTTATAAATTATATATTTTGTATAGCAAATTAAAAAGTATGCCCTAAATATAATTCAAATAGTGGAGAAGAGTTATCAATGTTATTAGAAATCATAAAAGTAATAGGTCCTAAGAATGTATCCCAACCAATTCCACCACCATATCCATATTTTTTATCTTTCCAAATCTCTGATTTTTTTTGGAAAGAGAGGTCGGCATCTGAGTATGTAATTACATTGTATTTAGTTAGTAGATATAGTGTTTCAGAAAGATTATATTTCAATCCAAAAGTTCCTATATAAAATTCATCAGCATATCTACCCATAACAGGGAGTCCTGTAAAAGCATAACTTATTTCAGAATTTTTATCCCCCCCTATTCTAAATAATTTATTGTTTTCTAAACCTTCGCCTGATACTTTTCCTAAGCTACCTCCCAATGAGAAGGAAAGTTTTTTAGTAAGAGGAAAGTTCAAAGATAATACTCCTGAAAATCCACTATAATTCTCTTGTTTTTTAAGCTCTTCTCCTGTGAAAGAGATTAAGAAAAGAGATGTTCCCTTAGAAGGAAAAGCTTTATTATCTAAAGTATCTAAATAGAGAAAAGGTTTTAGAAAAGCAAACTGCTTATTTCCTTTAAAATCAGTATATGTTTTATCCCCTTCGTAGTAATTAGTTTGATAGTTTTCATAACCTAATTCAAATCCAGAAACAACACTATTAGAAAATGTACTTCCTATAACAAATTTACTAGTAAATATCTCGCTTTTATATGTAGAGATTTTATCTCCATCTTTATAGATAAAATAAGGAAAATTTTTATATCCTAAGTCCAATGAACCGAGTAATTTAAAATTACCCATCTCATAGAAAGAGACTGTATTGAGTGTAACTTTTGGATATTTTGATACTTCAGCTGTAAGAGTATAGTTTTGTGTCCAAATTCCAAAGTTAGGAACAGTAGTAGATATTTTTACAGAAGCTCCATAGTCTGAGATATAGTTAAGAGAAGTACCTACATTGATACTATCTTTTTCTTTTATTGTAAAAGTAATCTCTTTTTCATTTACTTCATAATAAACCTTTTCTATATATGGGATAGCATAGATTTTTTTTACCCAAAGCTCAATCTCATCTTTGTTGTAGATACCATTATCTTTTTTAGGAGCTAGATTCATTACTTTTTTTTCAGTGAGGATAGAGTTTCCTACCAACTTTATATTTGAAATCTTAAAGTTATTCTCTTCAAGTTTTCTATTTTTTTGTTCATTGAACTCTTTATTATAAGAGAGATTTTTTAATAGGTAATCAAATTTTAATGCAGCTTCCTCTCCCTCTTGAACTAAACTGTTTAAATTAGAGAAATCAATGGTATTGTGCTCTTTTACATTGGGAACAATAAGTATATCAGCTATTTTCTTTTGGAATTTTACATTTTTATTTCCATTATAAGTAGAGATTTTATCAAGAACTGCTACTACATTGGAGTTATTTCCAATTTCAGAGGGATTAGCTCCAATATCTACAGCAATTACTATATCTGCTCCCATCTCAATAGCAGTATCTACAGGAAGATTATTAGTAACTCCACCATCGACATAGAAATTATCTCCATCTTGTACAGGTTCTAAAAAACTTGGTATAGCCATACTCTTAAAAGTGGCAAGGGCTAAATCTCCATTGTTGACTATTACTTCCTCTCCAGTATTTAGATTTGTGGTAATAGCTCTGTATGGAATAGGGAGATTATCAAAGTTTTTAATATTTTCAGCTCTACTAAAAATATTTTTTAACTGAAGATAGATATACTCTCCATTTAAAAATCCCATAGGCAAAGATAGATTCATATTTTTATCAATATTGACTTTAAAAGGGTATTTTTCACTTGCAAATTTGTCTTCAATGGTTCTTAAAGTCCTATCTTTATTATTATTCATAAGAGCAAAAAAGTTCATTTCAAGAATAGTTTTTTCTATCTCATCAGGGGAGTATCCTACTGAGTACATAGCACCTATAATACTCCCTGCACTTGTTCCCACAATAAAGTCCACAGGGATTTTATACTCCTCTAGAATTTTTAGAACTCCAATATGTGCAGCTCCTTTTGCTCCACCACCACTTAAAACTAGAGCAATCTTAGGACGAGAGTTAAACTCTCCATCAAGAATTTTATCAGAACTACTTTTAGAAATTTTTTCTTTGAGATTTTCCAATCTCTCCTTTTTCTCCATAAGCATATTTATCTCTTGATTTATAGCATCTATTCTCTGCTCTTTACTCTGATATTCCTGTGAGAATATTGAGAGAGATAGGCAGAGGAAAAGTAAAATTTTATAAAACATATAACCTCCTCAAAATATTAATAGATAATTCTCAATAAATATGTTAATATTATATCATATAGAAATTGAACTAGTAAGTCTAATTTTATGAAGGGAGAGAAATGAAACAGAGAAATAAAAGTATGATAGTTCGTTTTAAGATACTTCAAGTAGCTTTAAATGAATTTGCAAATTATAGCTATGAGAAATCTTCTATCAATAGAATATGTACAGAAGGTAATATTTCTAAGGGAGTGATGTATCATCATTTTAAAGATAAAGATGAGCTTTATCTCCTATGTATAAGTTATTGTTATGACACTATGTTAGACTACTATAAAAATAGATTAAAAGAGATAGAAGATTGGAGAGAGGAGATAAAAAGTTTTTTAGATATTAGATATCATTTTTTTAGAGAGTATCCTCTTTTACAAAAGATATTTTTTAATACCTTATTTAAGATGCCAGAGCATTTAAAAACAGAGATAAAAAAGATAACTAAAAGATTAGATGATTTAAACTATGATTTTTCTATGAAAATCTTAAAAAAAATAAAAATTAGACACGGATTAAAGCCAGAGGAGGTTATATTTTTATTAGATGTTATTCAAAATATGCTCAATGAAAAATTTTATGGTAAAGCTCAAGGAGGCGAGGAAATAGAAGAACTTTCTCAAGAGTATAACAAAACAACAGAGAAGTGGATAGATATAATGTTATATGGAATACTTGAAACAGAATAAATTAGACTTATAGGTCTAAAAAGGAGAGGAACTATGAAACTAAAAAGTTTAATAATTTTTCTTTCTCTAGTTATAGTTGGGTGTAATAATACTCAAGTAAAGGAGGAAAAATTTGTAACGGCACAAGAGGAGAGAGAGTATCTGGAAAAATATGGAAATACTTTATCTTTAGAGGAGACTCTTGAAATAGCAAAAGAGAGAAATTTAGATTTGAGAATAAAGGAGCTAGAAAGAGAGATAGCAACTCTTGATAAAAAGATAGCCTTTGGGAACTTCTTACCATCTATAACTTTAGGAGGAAGTTATACAAGAATGGATGATGACTTAAATATAGAGATGGGGTTAAATATTCCACCAATATCAATTGGACAAATGCAAATATCATTACCATCTTCATTGGAAACTAAGCTTATAGATGAGAGCTTCTATACTACTGGTGTAGCTGCACAGATACCTATATTTGTTCCATCTACTTGGTACTTATATAGTGCTAGACAAAAGGGAGAGGATATCAGTAAATTAGCTGAGAGTTTTGCTGATAAGATGTTACAACTTCAAGTAATGAGTGAGTATTTCTACATACTAGCTTTGGAAACTGAAAGAGATACCCTTATAAATAATTTGAAATCTTCACAGGAACTAGAGAAGAAAGTGGAAACTTCTTTAAAGGTAGAGGGAGTATTAGAGTGGGAATTACAAAAGGTACAAGCTCTAGTAGAGAGTCAAAAGATAGCTCTAAATAAAAATGAGAGAGATTTAAAAATAGCAAAAATGAATTTAAAAAAAACTCTTAATCTAAACTTACAAGAGGATATAAAGTTGGAGAGTATTGAGAGTGTAGAGGTGGAATTACCTACTTTGGAAGATTGTATATATAATGCTCTCAATGGAAATGAGATTTTACAGATAACAGAAAAGGGAAAAGAGATAAATGAGGATTTAAAGAAAATTGCTATAACTAATTTTTTACCTAAGATAGTTTTAGGTGGAGGATATATAAATAATAGTAACCAGACTTTAGCTGACCCTGATTTTCTTTTTGGAAATGTAACAGGAGTGATTTCCATATTCAATGGATTTAAAAATGTTAATGAGTATAAAAAAGTTGTAAGAAGAGAAAAAATTGGAGAGCTTACTTTAGAAAAGCAGTTTATGACTACTGTATTAGAGGTAACTAAGGCTTATGAAAATGTAAAGACTACTCAAGAACTATGGAGAATGGCAAGATTAAACTATGAAGCAGAGATAGGTAAGCTAAATCAGAGAAAAGTGGAGAGAAGAGTAGAGATGATAGGAGACGAGGAGTATTACAAAGCATTGGCTGAGTATAATGAAGCTCTCAGTCTAAAAGAGAAGGTACAGTATCAATATGAAATGGCTTTAGGAGCACTTAGTATAGCTATGGGTAAAGCACCATTTAGAGGAGGAAATTAGGGTTATGAAATTAAAAATTATGATATTTATATTAGGAGTTGCACTATTAGGATGTGAAAAAGAGATAAAAGAGGTAATTAGACCTGTACAAACAGAGGTAGTGTCATCTCTTCCACAAAAGTTGTATTTAGAATACCCAGCTATTGTAATTTCAGAAAATGAGACATTACTGTCATTTAGAGTGGCAGGGGCTATTGAAAAAATGGAAGTAGAGATTGGAAGCTTTGTAAAAAAAGGCGATGTGATAGCTAGAATGGATAAAAGAGATTATGAAGTTCAGCTAAAAGCCTTTGAAAATAAGAGTAAGGTAGCAAAAGGAGCTTACGAATCAGCTAAGGCTGTAGCTGAAAATGCTAGAAAGCAATATCAAAGAGTGGAAACTCTTTATAAAGAGAAGGCTATTCCTAAGAAAAGTTATGATGAGGCATTAGCTGGAGTAAAATCTGCAAGTGCTGGAGAGTTAGCTATGTTGTCTCAATATCAAGAGGCTTTACAAGGAGTGGAGAATTGTAAAAACCAATTGAAAGATACAGAGTTGAAAGCTCCTTATGATGGATATATAAGTAAAAAAATAATGGGAGAGGGAAGTGTTGTAGGAGCTGGAATACCTGTTGTAGCAATATCCTCTGAAAGTAGTAAGCAAGTGAGAATAAATGTATCTGAAAGAGATATAAAGGGAATAGAAAGTGGAGTAGGAGAGTTTATTATTGATAATAAGCATTATAAACTACAAGTAGCTGAGATAGGAAAAGTAATGAGTGTTGGAAAGATGACTTACCCTGTAACTTTTAACTTTATAGAAAATAGTAGTGATATTTTAGTAGATACAATGGGAATGGTAAAATTAGAGAGTGATACTCAGGAGAGAGATGAGGTAACTATTCCAGTAGAGGCAATCTTTGAGAGAGATGGAAAGAGTAGAGTTTGGGTATACTCAGATGGAAAAGTTGTAAGTAAAGAGGTAGAGATGGTAGCTCCATATGATAATGGTAAGATAATCATATCAGGAGTAGAAGTAGGAGAGAAGGTTGTAACTAGAGGGGTACACGAGTTGAGTGAAGAGCAGAAAGTAAAGGAGTTACAACCATTTACTGAGACAAATGTTGGAAAAGTATTATAGGAGGAGAATATGAAATTTATAGATTACTCGATAAAAAATACAGTAGTTGTAAGATTTTTAGTTTTTCTCTTGATAATAGGAGGAATATTTTCCTACAACAAATTGGGTAAATTAGAGGACCTAGAATTTAAGATAAAGGAAGCCTTGGTAATAACACTTTATCCAGAAGCTGATGCACATACAGTGGAGTTACAGGTAACGGATAAGATAGAGGAGGCAGTGAATAAGTTACCTAACATAGACTATATTCAATCTGTATCTAAACCTGGGTATTCAGAGGTAAAGATAAAATTAGATGAGGGAATTCCTGCTGATGAGGTAGAACAGTATTGGGATAATTTAAGAAAAAAAGTAAATGATGCTAAGTTGTCTCTTCCATTGGGGACACTACCATCTATTGTTTTAGATGACTATGGTTCTGTATATGGAATGTTTCTAGCTGTAACTAGTGATGGGTATACACATTCAGAGCTACAAAAATATACTGAATATATTACAAAGGAGTTAAACTCTATATCAGGAATTACTCAAGTAGCTATTTTTGGAAAGACAAGTGATGCCATTAATGTAATAATAGATAGAGAAAAGATTAACTCTATGGGACTTAATACAAAACTTATAGCTACTACTCTGCTTAGTGAAAATCTAATTTCAGGAGGAGGGGTAGTAGACTATGGAAATCTAAGAGTTCCTATAAGATTAAATAATGAAGTAAAATCTTTAAAAGATTTAGAAAACTTAGTGGTATTTTCTAAAAAACTACCTGATGGAAGTAATCAGATAGTGAGATTAGCAGATGTAGCTACTATAAAAGAGGGGTATGTAGAACCAATTACTCAAAAAATGTATTTCAACAATAAGATGGCTATGGGTATATCTCTATCTCCAGAAAAGGGAACAAATGTTGTAAAAACTGGAGAGGAGATAGATAGAAAAATAGAAGAGATAAAGGAAAAACTTCCAGTGGGGATAAATATAGAGAAGGTATATTATCAACCAGATTTAGTAACTTCTGCAATAGATAATTTTGTAATCAATTTAATATTATCAGTAATTACAGTAGTAGGAGTACTACTTTTCACTATGGGTATGAGAAGTGGACTTATAATAGGAAGTGGGCTTGTTCTTTCAATTCTAGGAACACTTATCTTTATGTATGGAATGAAGATAGATATGCAAAGGGTATCTTTAGGTTCATTTATAATAGCTATGGGAATGTTAGTAGACAACTCCATAGTTATAGTAGATGGTGTCCTTGTAAGAAGAAGTAAAGGAATGGCAATGGAAGAAGCACTAAAGGAGTCTACGTATAAGCCAGCTATTCCACTATTGGGAGCTACTTTAATAGCAGCTATAGCATTTTTACCAGGGGCAATTATGCCTACATATGTAGGGGAATATGTGAGCTCATCTTTTTGGGTAATAGGAATATCTCTTCTACTTAGTTGGGTACTATGTCTTACTCAGACACCAGTATATTGTAAACTCTATCTTGAAGGTGGAAAGGTTCCTGAAGAAAGTGAAAGAGAGAAAAAATTCTATGAGAAAGCTAAGAGATTTTTAATTACACTTTTAAATAGAAGAAAGATTGTACTTACTATATTGATAGGAGCTTTTTTAGGAAGTTGTTTACTATTTTTAGCTATACCTAAAACATTTTTCCCTGATTCGGATAAAAAGGGATTTACTATTAATATGTGGGCACCAGAGGGAAGTAAGACTGAGATAATAGAGGAAGCTAGTAAAAAGTTAAAAGATTATCTTTTACAAGATGAGGGAGTGGTAAATATAACTACTACCATAGGGGCTTCTCCATCAAGATATTACACAGCTACTATCCCAGAGATGCCTAACCCATCTTTTGCTCAGCTTATATTAAATGTAAAAAAAGTAAAAGATGTAGAGAGAGTGGGAGCAAGGGCAGTAGACTTTGCCAATGAAAATATAGCTGGAGTAACTGTAAGTGTAAAAAAATATCCTAATGGAGTACCAGCACAATATCCAATAGAGATAGCTTTTTCGGGACCAGACCCACAAGTACTTAGAAATTTGGCTCAAGAGGCTATGAATATAATGAAAACTTCTCCAAGAGCTTTAAATGTAAAAAATAACTGGAGAAATAAGTTACTTGCTTGGGAAGCAGACTACTCTCAAGCAAAGGGAAGAAGAGCTAATATCTCTCCACTGGATTTAGGAACAGGACTTATGAGAAGTGGAGAGGGAATGCCAATAGGTAAGATAAAACAAGATGATAAACAGGTTACTGTTTTATTAAAAGAGAAGGGAAATGAAGAGAAAAACCAATTAACTAATATAGAGCAAACTCCAATCTGGGGATTGAGTTTAGAAGCACAACCACTATCTTCTGTAACTAATGGAGGAGAATTTGTATTTGAAGAGGGACAGGTATGGAGAAGAGATAGAGTGAGAACTATAACTGTTCAGTGTGATGTACCAGTGGGAGTGGCAGCTGAAGATGTAAGAAAAGAGTTTAAGGATAGGATAGAAAAGATGGAGCTACCAAAAGGGTATAGTATGAAATGGCTAGGAGAGGCTTATGAACAGGAAAAAAATAATATGGCAATAGCTATGGCTACACCAGTACCAGCAATACTTATGCTTATAATCTGTGTTTTACTTTTTGCTAATATAAAGACTCCTATACTTATAGCAATAACTTTACCATTAGCTATGATAGGAATAGCACCAGGACTTGCTATCACAGGAAAAAGCTTTGGATTTATGTCAATAATAGGAGCTCTTTCATTGACAGGAATGATGATAAAAAATGTAATTGTTATGATGGATGAGATTAACTATGAGATAGATGTACTTAAGAAAGATAGATTTATAGCTTTAGTAGATTCTGCTGTAAGCAGAATAAGATCAGTAGGCTTAGCAGCTCTTACTACAATATTTGGAATGATACCACTACTATGGGACCCACTTTATGGAGATATGGCAGCTACTATAATTTTTGGATTATTTGCTTCAACTATGCTTACACTATTTATTTTCCCAGTAATCTATGGTACTGTTAATAAGATTTATCCTAAAGAGAGTTAAGAAAAAATAACTAGGAAAAAGATACCTAGGTATTAAAAGATTCCTACCCTAGTAATAAAAAAATGGGGAGGGTATTCACAAAAAAATTCCTATCCTATTCGTGAAAAGAAGAAGTATAATAATATAAATATAATAATACAAGATAAATAATAATTATATATAGTGAAGTATTGAGAAAATTTTCATATAAAAGTATAGTTAAATTAATTTATATAAAGAAGTTATTTTTATAAGAGGAATATTAAAAAAAATATGCTATAATAAATAGAATGATAAAATTTTTTGAAAGGAAATTTAGAGATGGCACTTTTACAAGTTAATGATTTATATATGGGATTTTCAGGGGAAACACTATTTAAAAATATAAGTTTCTCAGTAGATGAAAAGGATAAGATAGGAATAATAGGAATAAATGGAGCAGGAAAATCTACTCTAATAAAGATACTTTTAGGGCTGGAATATGATGAGGTAGACCCTGCTACAAATCAGAGAGGAACTATTGCTAAAAAAGGTGGATTAAAAATAGGATACCTTTCTCAAAATCCAAATTTAAATAAAGAGAATACCGTATTTGAAGAGCTAATGACTGTATTTGATAATCTTAGACAGGACTACCATAGAATACAGGAGCTAAATATAATCTTAGCTGAAAATTTAGATGACTTTGATAAGACTATGGAAGAGCTAGGAAAGATTACAGCTAGATATGAGCAAAATGAGGGATATGCTGTTGAGTATAAGGTTAAACAGATTTTAAATGGACTTAGTTTAGCAGAGAGCCTCTGGAATAATAAGGTTGGATATTTATCTGGAGGACAGATGTCAAGGGTAGCTCTAGGAAAAATCCTACTTGAAGAGCCAGAGCTTCTAATATTAGACGAGCCAACTAACCACTTGGATTTGAATGCAATAGAGTGGCTTGAAAAGATGCTAAAAGACTATAAAAAAGCTGTAATGGTAATTTCCCATGACGTATATTTCTTAGATAATGTGGTAAATAGAATTTTTGAGATGGAAGGAAAAACTCTTAAAACTTACAATGGAAACTATACAGACTATACTATTCAAAAGGAAGCCTATATTACAGGAGCTGTAAAAGCTTTTGATAAAGAGCAAGATAAGATAAGAAAGATGGAAGAGTTTATCAGAAGGTATAAGGCAGGAGTAAAATCTAAACAGGCTAGAGGAAGAGAAAAGATTTTGAACAGAATGGAGAAGATGGAAAATCCTGTAATCAGTAGAAAAAATATGAAGCTAAAATTTGAAACTGACTTGACAAGTGTAGATTTAGTATTGAGAATAAAGGATTTATCTAAATCTTTTGATGGGCAAAAAATATTTTCAAATATAAACTTAGATGTTTATAGAGGAGATAGAATAGGAATAATAGGAAAGAACGGAGTAGGAAAATCTACACTATTAAAGATAGTAAACTCACTAGAAACTGCTTCTAGTGGAGAGTTTAAAATAGGAGATAGAGTAAAGATAGGTTACTATGACCAAAACCACCAAGGACTAAATCTAAATAGAACTATCATAGAGGAACTTATGTATAACTTTACACTAAGTGAGGAGCAAGCAAGAAATATCTGTGGTGGATTTTTATTTAGTGAAGATGATGTATATAAGGAGATAAAAAGTTTAAGTGGAGGAGAGAAGGCTAGAGTTGCTTTTATGAAACTTATGCTAGAAAAACCAAACTTCTTAATACTAGACGAGCCGACTAACCACTTAGATATCTACTCTAGAGAGATATTAGAGGAGGCACTTGAGGATTATACAGGAACTATCTTAGTTGTATCCCACGATAGAAATTTCTTAGACTGTGTTGTAAATAGTATCTATGAGATAAAAAAAGATGGAGCTGTTATGTTCAAAGGAGATTATAATAGCTACTTACAACAGAGAGATAATATAAAGGCGAAAGATGAGAGTAAGGATAAGGCTGTACTTAGCTACGAGGAGCAAAAGAAAAATAAAAATAGAATCTCATCTCTTGAGAAAAAAATAGTAAAAGCTGAAGAGACTCTTGCTAAGCTGGAAGAGAAGAAAGCTCTAAAAGAGGAAGAGTATAATGAGGCAGGAAGAGTAAATGACTTAGATAAACTTCTTACTATTCAAAAGGAACTAGAAGATTTTGATATGGAGATAATGACAATGATGGAAGAGTGGGAGAGTTTAGAAGAGGAATTGAAAGAGTTAAAAGAGAGTATTTAGAGAGAAGAGTAAAATCTTCTCTTTTTTAATATGATGAAAAAGCAAAAAATATAGTATAATATTAATAAGTAAAAAGGAGATGGTAAAGATGAGAAAATATATATTATTAGGAATTTTATCAGTAGTATTAATTGGGTGTAGTAATACTTCTTCTAAAATAGAATTGACACCATCAGAAATAAGAGAAGTAGAAAATAATCAAAATGAAATAGCAGGAATATTGATAAAAAAGGCAATATTAAAAGATATGAATGGATATAAATATGATAGAGAAGAAAAAGAAGCTTTAGATGAAGCTAAAGAAAATTTAGAAATAGAATTTTATTTGAATAGGTTAGCTACTAAAAGAGCAAAAGTAACAGATGAACAAGTGATAAATATATATGAAGCAAATAAAGTTCAATTGAAAAATATATCACCTGAGATAGCTCTTCCGCAGATAAAAGAGCAATTATTACTTCAACAGGTAAATTTTGAAAAGATAAACTATATAAATTCTCTAATTGAAAAATATAATTTAAATGATATATTTAAATCTTATTCAAATACTTTAAAGGTAGAAGAGAAAACAGAGATAAAAAATAATAAAAAATAGCTTTATATTTTTCAAAAATTATGATATAATAAGAAGGATTTATAAAATGTAGCTATATTTTTATTGACTTTTTGGTAATAAACCATTATAATATCTAAGTTATATTAAATATTAAAATAAATAAAAAATTAGGAAGGAGGGTAAAATGCCTACTTTAAGTCAATTAGTAAAAAATGGTAGAGACACTCTATCAGAAAAGAAAAAATCACCAGCATTACAAGGAAACCCACAAAGAAGAGGAGTTTGTGTAAGAGTTTATACTACTACACCTAAGAAACCTAACTCAGCTTTAAGAAAGGTTGCCAGAGTAAAATTAACTAATGGAATCGAAGTTACTTGTTATATTCCTGGAGAGGGACACAACTTACAAGAGCACTCAATTGTACTTGTAAGAGGAGGAAGAACAAAAGACTTACCAGGGGTTAGATATAAAGTTATAAGAGGAGCTTTAGATACAGCTGGAGTTGCTAAGAGAAAACAATCAAGATCTAAATATGGAGCTAAAAAAGCGTAATTATAGGGAGGTGAACAGTTAAAAATGTCAAGAAGAAGAGCAGCAGTAAAAAGAGATGTACTACCTGATTCTAGATATTCTGATAAGGTGGTAACTAAAGTTATCAACTCAATCATGTTAGATGGTAAAAAAGCAATAGCAGAAGGAATATTCTATTCAGCTATGGATTTAATAAAAGAGAAAACTGGTCAAGAGGGGTACGATGTATTTAAACAAGCTTTAGAAAACATCAAACCACAAATCGAAGTTAGATCAAGAAGAATTGGAGGAGCTACTTACCAAGTACCAGTAGAAGTTAAAGCAGATAGACAACAAACTTTAGCTATCAGATGGTTAACTCTTTACACAAGACAAAGAAAAGAGTATGGTATGATCGAGAAGTTAGCAGCAGAATTAATCGCAGCAGCTAACAACGAGGGAGCTACTATTAAGAAGAAAGAAGATACATATAAAATGGCAGAAGCTAACAGAGCTTTCGCACACTATAAAATCTAATTATTCTGTATAGACAATTAATTCGTTTTAAAAAATTCGAGGAGGAAATTTTTAATGGCTAGGAAAGTTTCATTAGATATGACTAGAAACGTTGGAATCATGGCTCATATCGACGCAGGAAAAACTACTACTACTGAAAGAATCCTATTCTATACAGGAGTAGAGCACAAATTAGGAGAGGTTCACGAAGGAGCCGCTACAATGGACTGGATGGAGCAAGAGCAAGAAAGAGGTATTACAATTACTTCAGCAGCTACAACTTGTTTCTGGAGAGGACATAGAATAAATATAATAGACACACCAGGACACGTGGACTTTACAGTAGAGGTTGAAAGATCTCTTAGAGTTCTAGACGGAGCAGTTGCAGTATTCTCAGCAGTTGACGGAGTACAACCTCAATCAGAAACTGTATGGAGACAAGCTGACAAATATAAAGTACCAAGAATTGCATTCTTCAATAAAATGGACAGAATTGGTGCTGACTTCAGCATGTGTGTAAACGATATTAAAGAAAAATTAGGAGCAAATCCTGTACCTATTCAATTACCAATCGGAGCAGAGGACAACTTCGAAGGAATAGTAGATTTAATAAAAATGCATGAAGTAGTATGGCCAGTTGACTCAGACAACGGACAAAACTTCGAAATAAGAGAAATCAGAGCAGAATTAAAAGATCAAGCTGAAGAATTAAGACAACATATGCTAGAGTCAATCGTTGAAACTAGCGATGAGTTAATGGAAAAATTCTTTGGTGGAGAAGAGATTACTGAAGAGGAAATCAGATCAGCTCTAAGAGTTGCTACAATAGATAACGTAATCGTTCCAGTAACTTGTGGAACTGCGTTCAAAAATAAAGGAGTTCAAGCATTACTTGACGCTATCGTTGATTACATGCCAGCTCCAACAGACGTTGCAATGGTAAAAGGAACAGATATGAAAGATCCTTCTATCGAAATCGATAGAGAGATGTCTGACGATGCTCCATTCGCAGCTCTAGCATTCAAAGTTATGACTGACCCATTTGTTGGAAAGTTAACATTCTTTAGAGTATATGCTGGAATCGTAGAGAAAGGATCTTATGTTCTAAACTCTACAAAAGGTAAAAAAGAGAGAATGGGAAGAATTCTTCAAATGCACGCTAACAAAAGAGAAGAAATCGATGCAGTTTACTGTGGAGATATCGCTGCAGCAGTAGGATTAAAAGAAACTACTACTGGAGACACTCTATGTGCTGAAGATGCACCAATCGTTCTTGAGAAAATGGAATTCCCTGAGCCAGTTATCTCAGTTGCTGTTGAGCCAAAAACAAAAGCTGACCAAGAGAAAATGGGAATCGCTTTATCAAAACTAGCTGAGGAAGACCCTACTTTCAAAGTTAAGACTGATGAAGAAACTGGACAAACAATAATTTCAGGAATGGGAGAACTTCACCTTGAAATTATCGTAGATAGAATGAAGAGAGAGTTTAAAGTTGAATCTACAGTAGGTAAACCACAAGTTGCTTACAGAGAGACAATTTTAGGAACTACTGATCAAGAAGTTAAATATGCTAAGCAATCAGGAGGAAGAGGACAATACGGACACGTTAAAATTATCCTTGAGCCAAATCCTGGTAAAGACTTCGAGTTTGTTAACAAAATCACTGGAGGAGTTATCCCTAGAGAGTATATTCCTGCAGTAGAAAAAGGATGTAGAGAAGCTCTTGAAAGTGGAGTTGTTGCAGGATACCCTATGGTTGATGTAAAAGTAACTCTATATGATGGATCATACCACGAAGTTGACTCATCAGAGATGGCGTTCAAAGTTGCAGGATCAATGGCTGTTAAACAAGCTGCTGCAAAATCTAACCCAATCATCCTTGAGCCAGTATTCAAAGTAGAAGTAACTACTCCAGAAGAGTACATGGGAGATATCATCGGAGACTTAAACTCTAGAAGAGGAATGATCGGTGGAATGATCGATAGAAATGGTGCTAAGATCATAACTGCTAAAGTACCTTTATCAGAAATGTTCGGATATGCAACTGACTTAAGATCTAAATCTCAAGGAAGAGCTAACTACTCAATGGAATTCTCTGAGTACACTCAAGTACCAGCTTCAATCCAAAAAGCTATCCAAGAGCAAAGAGGAAAATAATAACCCTTTGTTTATAAAAATATAAAATAAAAAAGGTTGGTGCAAAGCACCAACCACAACTAATAAATAAAAAACCTTAGGAGGAGAATTTAAATGGCTAAAGAAAAATTCGAAAGAAGCAAACCGCACGTTAACATCGGAACAATCGGACACGTTGACCACGGAAAAACAACAACAACAGCAGCTATATCTAAAGTATTATCAGACTTAGGACTAGCTCAAAGAGTAGACTTCGATAACATCGACGCAGCTCCAGAAGAAAAAGAAAGAGGAATCACAATCAACACAGCTCACATCGAGTACGAAACAGAAAAAAGACACTATGCACACGTTGACTGTCCAGGACACGCTGACTACGTTAAAAACATGATAACAGGAGCAGCTCAAATGGACGGAGCAATCCTAGTAGTTTCTGCAGCAGATGGACCAATGCCTCAAACAAGAGAGCACATCCTACTATCAAGACAAGTTGGAGTACCATACATCGTAGTATACTTAAACAAAGCTGATATGGTAGACGACGCTGAGTTATTAGAGTTAGTAGAAATGGAAGTAAGAGAGTTATTAAACGAGTACGGATTCCCAGGAGATGACGTACCAGTAATAGCTGGATCATCATTAGGAGCATTAAACGGAGAGCAACAATGGGTTGACAAAATCATCGAATTAATGAACGCAGTAGATGAGTACATCCCAACTCCAGAAAGAGCAGTAGATCAACCATTCTTAATGCCAATAGAAGACGTATTTACAATAACAGGAAGAGGAACAGTTGTAACAGGAAGAGTAGAAAGAGGAATAATCAAAGTTGGAGAAGAAGTAGAAATAGTTGGAATCAAACCTACAACTAAAACAACTTGTACAGGAGTAGAAATGTTCAGAAAACTACTTGACCAAGGACAAGCAGGAGACAACATAGGAGCTCTATTAAGAGGAACTAAGAAAGAAGACGTAGAAAGAGGACAAGTATTAGCAAAACCAGGATCAATCACTCCTCATACAAACTTCAAAGGAGAAGTATATGTATTAACTAAAGAAGAGGGAGGAAGACATACTCCATTCTTCTCAGGATACAGACCACAATTCTATTTCAGAACAACTGACATAACAGGAGCAATCGCATTACCAGAGGGAGTAGAAATGGTAATGCCAGGAGATAACATCGCAATGACAGTAGAATTAATACACCCAATCGCAATGGAAACAGGATTAAGATTCGCTATCAGAGAAGGTGGAAGAACAGTAGCTTCTGGAGTAGTTGCAGAAATCATAAAATAATAAATTGCCTGAATAGGGTATTTTAGGGGAGCAGATACCTGCTCCTCTTTTTTTTAAGGAGAGGATATGGAGTTTTTAATGAGGTTTTTAGATGAAGTTCCTTTAATGGGAATTTTTATCTCTTTTGCAGCATTCTTTTTGGGGATCAAATTTCCTGACTGGGATTTTAAAATGAAGTTAAAACATAGAAGTATATTGACACATAGTCCTCTTATTCTTTTGATTTTCATCAGAGTATATGAACAGGATAGAAGTGATAATTTTAGATATTTTTTAATGGGATTTTCTTTAGCTCTAGCTCTTCATTTTATCTATGATTTATATCCAAGGGGCTGGGGTGGAGGAGCATTGATAAAAATCCCTATTTTGAAAATAAGTTGTACTCCTAAAATGAGTAAGATGATACTTTTTTTCTCAATAGTTATTAGTATTTTAGTAGCTATTTGCTATACAGAGAAATTGATGGAATTTTATTATTTAGGAATTTTAGGTATATTAACCATACTAAAAGATACAGGAAAAGAGGAAAAGTTATTTAGACCAATGTTTTCTTTTTCCATTTTTGGTTTAATAATTGGTTGTATGAAATATAAGGAGTTATTTTCTATCATAAAAGATGGAAGTTTTTATATAATTGATAAAATATCTATGTTTTTTTGAGTAAAATCATAGCTTTTCTTGACAATAGTAGAGATAAAATAATATAATTTAGAGAGAGTATAAATATTTTGAAAGGAGAAATAGTAAACAGATGAGAGATATTAAAAATCTAGAAACAAAAGCAACAAGCATAAGAAAATCTATTGTAAAAATGATTTGTGAAGCTAAATCAGGACATCCAGGAGGGTCACTATCAGCTACTGATATTTTGACAGCTCTATATTTTGCTGAAATGAACATAGACCCAGCTAATCCTAAAATGGAAAACAGAGATAGATTTGTTCTTTCTAAGGGACATGCTGCTCCAGCTCTTTATGCTACACTAGCTGAAAGAGGATATTTTGATAAAGAACTTTTAATGACTTTAAGACAGTATGGTTCTATATTACAAGGACACCCTGATATGAAAAAAGTACCAGGAGTAGAGATTTCAACTGGTTCATTAGGACAAGGATTATCTGTTGCTAATGGTATGGCACTTAATGCTAAAATTTCTGGACTTTCATATAGAACATATATCATCTTAGGAGATGGAGAATTACAAGAGGGACAAGTGTGGGAAGCTGCTATGACTGCTGCTCACTATAAACTTGATAATGTATGTGCATTCTTAGACTTTAACAACTTACAAATAGATGGAAATGTTGATAAAGTTATGGGAGTAGAGCCAGTAGATGCTAAATGGGAAGCATTTGGATGGAATGTAATTAAAATTGATGGACATAACTTTGAAGAGATATTAAATGCTTTAGATGAAGCTAAAACAGTAAAAGGAAAACCAACTATTATCATTGCTAAAACAGTAAAAGGCAAAGGAGTATCATTTATGGAAAATGTATGTGGATTCCATGGAGTAGCTCCAACAAAAGAGGAAACTGAAAAAGCATTAGCAGAATTAGGAGGGAATAATTAATGAGTAAAAAATCTACAAGACAAGCTTATGGAGAGGCATTAGTAGAATTAGGAAAAATAAATAAAGATGTGGTAGTATTAGATGCTGACCTTACAAAATCAACAAAGACAAACTTATTCCAAGAGAAATTTCCTGAAAGACATTTTAATGTGGGAATAGCAGAAGCTGACTTAATAGGAACAGCAGCAGGATTAGCTACTTGTGGGAAAATAGCATTTGCTTCTACTTTTGCAATGTTTGCAGCAGGAAGAGGATTTGAGCAAATAAGAAATACAGTGGCATATCCAAAATTAAATGTAAAAATAGCTCCAACTCACGCAGGAATATCAGTAGGAGAAGATGGAGGTTCTCACCAATCAGTAGAGGATATAGCATTAATGAGAGCTATACCAGGAATGGTAGTATTATCTCCAGCAGATGCAGTAGAAACTAAAAAAATGGTATTTGCAGCAGCTGAATATAATGGACCAGTATATATTAGAATGGGAAGATTAGATGTAGAAACAATATTTGATGAAGCTACATATGATTTCCAAATAGGAATAGCTAATACAGTAAGAGAGGGAAATGATGTTACAATAGCAGCTACAGGACTTATGACAGCAGAAGCTCTAAAAGCAGCAGATATATTAGCACAAGAGGGAATCTCAGTAAGAGTAATCAATGTAGGAACAATAAAACCACTTGATGGAGAGACAATCTTAAAAGCAGCACAAGAAACAAAATTTATAATTACAGCTGAAGAGCACTCAGTAATAGGAGGATTAGGTTCAGCAGTATCAGAATTTTTAGCAGAAGTACACCCTACAAAAGTAAAAAAATTAGGACTTTATGATAAATTTGGACAAAGTGGAAAAGCAAATGAGCTTTTAGAGAAATATGAGTTAACAGCAGCTAAATTAGTAGCTATGGTTAAAGAGAATATGTAATTTTTAGGAGGACTGGCACTAAAACTCCTTTAGGTCAGTCCTCATATTTATATTATAGAAAAATTTTAGATGATGAGGTGAATATGAATAATTTTAATTTAATGAAGATGGAAAAAAATACTATTAGAACAAAGATACAGATAAAAAAGACTACTTTTATACTAACTGTTTTATCCTTTATCATTTTAAATTTTTTCTTAGCTTTTTTTATTAATGTAGATGCAATAAAGAGTAGAGTAGAAGCTGGATATTTTTTTACAGCAGATTTTCATAAGAATGTGTCTAGTGAAGATAAAGAAAAACTAGAGATAGAGATATTGAAGTTAGAGGGAGTAAAGCAAGTAAGATACGTATCCAAAGAGGAAGCCTTTCAAAAAGTACAGTATCAATTAGATGTGGCTATACCTAAGGGAGAAAATCCACTTTCAGATAGTTTGATAATATTTTTTGATAAGCCAACAGATATAGAAAAAATACAAGTTAAGTTAGAAAATAATGAGAATATTAAAGAGGTATTTGTAGATGGAGAATACATCAACTATAAGGAGAGACAACTTAAATTTTATCAGATGGTATCAGTAGGAATAGTTTTAGGATGTATTTTGCCATTGTTAGCTCTAATCTATTATATATTTTATAGTGCAGTATCAATAGACTATATAAATAATGTAGGGCTTATAAAGGATGATAAAACTAATAGAATAAGAGCGAAGAGTGTAAATCTACTTCCTTTTACAGCAGGCTCAATAATTGGAACTTTGATATTCTTTAATATATATATTTATTTTAGAAACCATTTACTTTTAATAAGTAATAGGTATTTAGTATTAAGTTTAAAAGAGATAATATTTATACAATTTGGGATAATCTTAATAATAAATCTTTTAATTTGGTTAAAACCTATAAAGATAGGGGTGTTCAAGTGGGTAGAAGATGGAAAATAATAACTTTTTTTCTGCTATGGACCACTCTTATTATGGCTGATGCTGTAACTGATATGGAGCAGAGAATAAAAAATATAGAGAAACAAATAGCAGAAAAAAACTCAAGAATAAAAAATATAGATGCTCAAACTCAAAAGATAGAAAAACAGATTTTAGAAACAGAGAGAGATATCTTAGAGATAGCCAAAGATAGAGAAAAAATCTTAAATGATATAAAGACTGTTACTAAAAATATTGATTATGGAAGTCAAAATCTAAATATCACTTCTAAAGAGATGGATAGAAAAAAATTGGAATTTAAAGCTAAAATAATTGCTTGGAATAGATACTCTAAAGAGAGGGAAGAGGAGATAATTTCAGATGCTATTTTAAGAAAAAATTTCAAAAATCTTTTGTATGGAGATTTACAAAAGATGGAGTATATAAAAAATGTAGAGAGTGATATCCAAAAAGTAAAAGCTAATATTGAAAATGAGAAGAAAAAACTTTCTAATCTTAGAAATAAATTAGCTCAGAATATAAAGGAGATGGATAATAAAAAGGCTCAACAAAATAGATTGATAGCCCAACTAAATAGAGAAAAAAGTGGACACGTTCAAAGTATAAGTGCACTTCAAAAAGAGAAAGAGAGAATAGAGAAAAAAATTAAAGAGATAATAGTAGCTAGAACTCAAACTGATAAGAAGATAGTAAATCAATCTCAAGCTTACTCAAAACTTGGAAAAGTAATAAAACCAGTAGAGGGAGCTATTGTTGTAAGATTCAACCAGAAAAAACAGCAAGAGGTTACAAGTAATGGTATAGAGATACAAGCAAGAATGGGTTCAAAGGTAAAATCCTCAGCTAAAGGAAAAGTAATATATGCTGATGTATTTCAAGGATTAGGAAAAGTGGTAATGGTAGACTATGGATATAATATGATAGGAGTATATGGAAACCTAATAGCTACCAAAGTAAAACTAAATCAACAGATACAACAAGGAGCAGAGATTGGAATTTTAGGATTATCAGTAGAGGGGAAACCAAATCTCTATTACGAATTGAGATTTAATCTAAAACCTATTGACCCTGTTCCAATGTTTAAGTAACTTGGAGGAGAGATGAAAAAAGTTTTTATAATATATAACCAAGATAAACCATTGGCTCAAGAGTTATATCAAAAGAGTGTGGAATATTTTGCAAGTAAGAAAATAGAGATAATAGATAAGGCAGGAAAAGCAGATTTTGGAGTGGTAATAGGTGGAGATGGGACTCTACTTCGTTCTTTTAGAAACTTTATCTTTAAAAAAAATCTCTATGTAATAGCTATTAATGCTGGAAGTCTTGGGTTTGTAACAGAGATAAAAAAAGAGAATATGATAGATGAGTATGAAAATTTTCTAAATGGAAAGTTTAAATATGAAAAAAGACATATATTGGAAGTGGAGATAGATGAACAGATATACTATGCTCTCAATGAGGTGGTACTCTCTAAAGCAGGTATTACTTCAAGAGTTTTAAGAGTGGATTTTAAAACTAATGGAGAGTATATGTGTACATATAAGGGAGATGGAGTCATAGTAGCTACACCTACTGGCTCTACTGCTTACTCTATGTCTGCTGGTGGTCCGATTCTCAAATCTGATATGAAAGCTGTGGTAATTACTCCAATAGCACCTCATAATCTCAGCACTCGTCCTATAGTAATAGGTGGAGATGAGAGAATAGAGATGAAAATAGGAGATGAGAAAAGAGTAGGGCAGATAATCATAGATGGACAGACTAATAAGAGAATTACAAGTGCTGAGGATATAAGAATTGAGTATTCAAAATTCACATTAAATCTCGTGATACCAAGAGATAGAAATTATTACAGTGTGCTGAGAGAAAAATTAAAGTGGGGAGACAATCTATGTTAAGAGAACTTAAAATAGAAAATCTAGCTATAATAGATGAACTTGATTTGGAATTTGAAGATGGATTCATAGTCCTTACTGGAGAGACAGGAGCTGGAAAATCAATTATACTAAGTGGAATAAATCTACTTATAGGAGAGAAAGCCACTACTGATATGATAAGAACAGGGGAGAAAAATCTTTCTGCTCAAGGTGTATTTGAAATAAACAGTGAGCAGAGAGAGGAGCTATTACATAGATTTGAGATAGATGCTGAAGATAATGAAGTAATAGTGAGAAGAACCTTAGATATAAATGGTAAGGGAAAGGTTTTTGTAAATGGAGTGAGAGTCTCTCTTACAAATTTAAAAGAGATAATGGGAACTCTTGTTGACATAGTAGGGCAACACTCTCATCAGATGTTACTTAACAAAAATAACCATATAAAACTTTTAGATAAGTTTTTAGGTGATGAGGGAAAAGAGTTAATAAAAAATAGTAATAGACTTTACAATAGATTTAGAGAGATAGATAATAAGATAGAGAGTATAGAGAAAAATAGAAGAGAGGCTATTGAGAAGAAAGAGTTTTATGAATTTCAATTAGCTGAGATAGAGAAGATAAATCCTAAGAAAAATGAGGATAATCTTTTAGAAGATGAGTATAAAAAACTATTTAATGCTGGTAAAATTAAAGAGAAAATAGAAAACTCAGCTCTTTATCTGAGAGATGGAGAGGTAAATGCTCTTCATTTTATCTATAACTCAAGAAAAAATATCGAAACTCTTTGTAAATATGGAGAGGAATTTAATGAGCTTTTAGATAAGCTTGAAAAAGTCTATTATGAGTTAGAGGACTGTGTAGATATAATGGATACTCTCAACGATGATATTGATATAGATGACAGAAGATTACAAGAGGTAATAGAAAGATTAGATGTAATCAACAAGATGAAGATAAAATATGGTGCAACAATAGAGGAGATACTAGAGTTTAAAGAGAGTATAGCTCAAAAGATAAATCTCTTAGAAGAGGATAGTTTTGAGGTACAAAAACTTCAAAAAGAGAGAGTGGAGATAGAGGAAGAGTATTGGAAAAATGCTCATCAACTTAGAAGGCTTAGAAAAGAGAAGGCTATAAAAATAGAGAGAGATTTAAAAGAGGAGCTAAAATTTTTAAAAATGGGAGATGCTCAAATCCACGTAGTAGTAGATGAAAATAAGGTTATGGGAGCTAATGGAGCTGATAGTGTGGAGATACTTATATCTACTAATATTGGACAAGATATGAAACCCCTTTGGAAGATTGTTTCAGGTGGAGAGGTAAGTAGAATAATGTTAGCTCTAAAAGTTATATTCTCTCGTGTGGATAATGTTCCTATACTTATTTTTGATGAGATAGATACAGGAGTAGGAGGGGAAACAGTTAGAAAGATAGCTGATAAACTTCGTGAGATAGGAGAACACGCTCAAGTAGTATCTATAACTCACTCTCCAGCTATTGCAGCCAAAGCTCATCAACAGTTCTATATTAAGAAGCAGACTGTGGATAACAAAACTTCTACAACTGTTACTAGACTAGATGAAAAAGGAAGAGTAGAAGAAATAGCAAGAATGTTAGCAGGAGAAAATATTAGCGAGGCAGTGTTACAACACGCTGAGGAACTATTGAAAGAGAGTAGATAGTATGGATTTTATAAATGAATTTTTGAAAAATTCTAAGGAGAATGGAAAGATAAATTCATCTACTTTGGAGATATATAGAAAAGATATAGAGGACTTTGATGGATTTATAGTTGGTAAAGATTTATTAGATGTAGAAACTCAAGATATAATCAACTATATTGAGGAGCTAAGGAAAAAATATAGTGATATGTCTATATATAGAAAGCTCAGTTCTATAAAAAGCTTCTATAAATATCTTTTAAAATCTAAGATAATAGATGAAACTCCAGTAAAGGATATAGAGCTACCTAACAGAGTAAAAAAAGTTACAGAGCCATTGGAAAGATGGGAATTAAAAAGAATATTAGATATCTGTAATGATAGCTATGAGGAGAGAAGAGATTCTCTTGTAATAAAACTTCTCTATGAAACAGGGTTTAAAATAGGAGATATTTTAAATTTAGAAAAAGAGAGTTTAAAAAAAGATGAGTATAAAATAATAAATATTCGTTCTGCTTCGAAAATTTTAAATCAAAAAATAAGTGAAGAGTTAGCTAAAGAGTTGAGATATTTTGTAGAAGAATTATTACCAAAAATGTATACGAACAGAAATAAAATATTTCAAGAGCTTACTAGAGAGGGATTTCGTGTGAGATTTATAGCTTATGGAAAGAGGGCTGAGCTCACTAGAGAGATATCTCCTAATATGATAAAAAAGATAATAGTAGAGGAGAAAACTCGTGATGAAGAGGGATACTCATTTATTGATAAGATAAGAGAGCAGTATATGAGAATAGGAATAGGAGATGATTAAATGAAGGCTGGATTTATAGCTGTAGTAGGAAGACCAAATGTTGGAAAATCTACCCTTATAAATAAGCTGGTATCAGAGAAAGTTGCAATAGTTTCTGATAAAGCTGGAACAACTAGAGATAATATAAAAGGAATTTTAAATTTTAATGATAATCAATATATCTTTATTGATACACCAGGAATACACAAAGCAAAACATCTACTTGGAGAGTATATGACTAACTCTGCTATAAGAGTTTTAAGAGATGTAGATGTAATACTATTTGTATTAGATGGTTCTCAAGAGATAAGTACTGGAGATCAATTTGTAATGGAGAAAGTAAAAGAGGCAAAGAGGACTCCAAGAATACTTGTAGTAAATAAGATAGATAAATTAAATGATGAGCAATTAAAAGCTAAAAGATTAGAGATAGAGGAAAAATTAGGAGAGTTTGATGGAATAGTTGAGATTTCTGGGCAATATGCTATTGGACTTCCTAAACTTTTAGAAAAGATTGACCCGTTCTTAGAAGAGGGAATAAAATATTATCCAGATGATATGTATACAGATATCTCTGTATATAAGATAATAACTGAGATAGTAAGAGAAAAAATTCTACTTAAAACAAGAGATGAGATACCTCACTCTGTGGCTATTGAGATACTTAATGTGGAGAGAAGAGAAAAGGGAAAAGATAAATTTGATATCAATATCTATGTGGAAAGAGATTCTCAAAAAGGTATCATAATAGGAAAAGGTGGAAGATTGCTTAAAGAGATAGGAGAAGAGGCTAGACGTGAGATAGAAGAGTTAATAGGAGTACCTATTTTCTTAACTCTTTGGGTAAAGGTAAAAGAAGATTGGAGAAAGAAAAAACCATTCTTAAAAGAGATGGGATATGTGGAAGAGAAAAATTAGGATTGTTATAAAAGAAAACTTAAAGAATTGTGGAGTTAATCAACTTTTTTGAATATGGAGCAAGTCTTAGTTTTCTTTAAAATATATATTAAGGAGAAAGAGGTAAGAAAAAGTGAGTGATGTAAAAATTGAAAAAGGTATGTTAAGAAAATTCGTAACATACTACAAACCATATAAAAAGTTATTTTTTATGGATTTGTTGGTGGCAACTATATCAGCCCTATGTGATTTAGTATATCCTATGATTACAAGAAATGTAGTAAATAGAGTTATACCTAATAAAGAGTTTAGATTTTTAGTTGTATTTGCTGTTGTACTTATGGTAATCTACCTAATAAAAATGTTATGTGCTTATTGGATGCAATACTGGGGACATTTAGTAGGTGTAGGTATGCAAGCAGATATGAGGAGAGATGTATATGAACATCTTCAAAAACTACCTGTAAAGTACTTTGATAACAATCAAACAGGAAGTATAATGTCAAGAATTGTAAATGATTTACAAGATATATCAGAGCTTGCCCATCATGGACCAGAGGATCTATTTATATCTTTCTTTATGATAGTAGGTTCATTTATAGTTTTACTTAGAATAAATGTAGTATTAACTATAATTGTATTTTGTATATTACCAATAATAATTTGGTATAGTATGTATAAAAGAAAGAAACTTTTGGCTTCATTTGTAAAAACAAGAGAAAAAACAGGTGATATCAATGCAAGATTACAAAATAGTATATCTGGTATAAGAGTATCTAAGGCTTTCGTTATAGATGAAGATGAGAAAGAAAGATTTGAAGAGGGAAATCAACAGTTTGTTACTGCAAAATCTTTTTCATATAAGGTAATGGCTGAGTATACAGCAGGAGTAGGATTTTTTACTGATATGTTAGACTACTCTGTACTTATAGTAGGAGCTATCTTTACTTATTATGGAAAGATAAATATAGGAGATTTCTTAGCTTATCTACTATATATTAAAATTTTTACTCAACCAATAAAAAGACTTATTGCTTTTGTAGAGCAATATCAAAATGGTATGAGTGGATTTAAGAGATTTATGGAACTTATAGAGGTAGATAGAGAGAAAGATAAAGAGGATGCTAAGGATATTGGAGAGGTTAAAGGAGAAATTAAATTTGAGAATGTAAGCTTTAGCCATGAAAGTAAAAAGGTATTAGATAATATATCTTTAACTATTGAAAAAGGAAAGATGTTAGCATTAGTAGGACCATCTGGTGGAGGAAAAACTACATTATGTAATCTTATTCCAAGATTTTATACTGTAGATAGTGGAGATATAAAAATAGATGGTAAGAGTATCTATGATGTAAAAGTAGAGTCTTTAAGAAAAAATATTGGTATAGTTCAACAAGATGTATTCCTATTTACAGGAACTATTAAAGAAAATATCTTGATAGGAAAAACTAATGCTACAGATGAAGAGGTAATAGAGGCAGCTAAGAAAGCTAATATCCATGATTTGATTATGCAGATGCCAGATGGATATGATACTAATGTGGGAGAGAGAGGAACAAAGCTTTCTGGAGGACAAAAACAAAGAATTGCTATTGCTAGAATATTCTTAAAAAATCCACCTATATTGATATTGGATGAGGCTACTTCTGCACTTGATAATATTACAGAAAGATTAATTCAAGAGTCACTAGAGGATTTATGTAAAGGTAGAACTACAATAGTAGTTGCTCATAGACTTTCTACTATTCAAGCAGCAGATGAGATAATAGTTCTTACTGATAATGGAATAGAAGAGAGAGGAACACATCAAGAACTTTTAGCTAGCAAAGGATTCTATTATAAGTTACATAGTATGAGTCAATTATAATATAATCAAAAAATAATGAGAAATGCTGAAGAGAAAAAATAATCTCTTTAGCTTTTTTCTTTTAGACAATTGAAATATTTTAAAGGAGAGAGTTATGCAAACTTTAACAAAAGAAAAGATAGTTTTTGAGTTTAATAAAAATAATAAATTTAATTATTCTGTACAAAATAATGAGATTTTTTATGTTGAAACTGAAGATTGCTATAATGGACAGATAAAAAATGAAAATACAAAAAGAAAAGATATAGATATGTCAATAGTAGATTGTTCTGTTGGACCAATTGAAGTAATAGGAAGTAAAGCAGGAGATATATTAGAAGTAGAAGTGATTGATATTGAATTAGCAGAACAAGGAGTTATGACAACGGCTCCAAATTTGGGAGTGCTAGGAGATAAAATAACTGATTTTGATACTAAAATTATAAAAATAAAAGATGACTTTGCTCATTTTTCTCCTCAGATAAAAATACCACTTACTCCAATGATAGGAGTTATAGGAGTATTTCCTCCAGAAGAGGGAGTACACTGTGCTTTCCCAGGAAGCCATGGTGGAAATATGGATACAAAGATTATAAAAAAGGGAACTAAAGTATATTTACCAATTTATGTAGATGGAGCAGGTTTAGCTTTAGGGGATTTACATGCTTGTATGGGAGATGGAGAACTTAGTGGTACAGGAATTGAAATAGGTGGAAAAGTATGTTTAAAAGTTAAGATAATAAAAGAATTTCCACTATCTCTTAAAAATCCTGTGTTAGAAACACAAGATTCTATCTATACTGTGGCTAGTGGAAAAACTTTTGAAGAAGTTATAAAAGTAGCAAGTGAAGCAATGACAAATCTTTTAATGGAAAAAATAGGTTTAAATTTTCCTGATGCTTATAGGTTATTAAGTGCAACTTGTGACATACAAATAAGTCAAGTTGTAAATGGGATAGTTACTGTTAGAGTAAGAGCTCCTAAATTACATTTAGGGATACAAGAGTTAAATTAAAATTTGAGAAAAAATTTTTGAGATTAAAAATATTTAGTAGTATATGGGAGAAAGCACTGTCATAGTTGTGTTATGGCAGTACTTTTATTAAAATATGAGAGAATTTTTAAATAAGTTATTTTAATTTGGCTTCTAATTTATATACTCTTTCAATAAGATTAATTTGATCCTCAAGAGAATCTAGAAACAGACCAGTTGTCATGATATGATCCTCCATATGAATAAGAAGTAAGCAAATTTCCACTTTTTCTCCTGATGATTCTTTTTGAATAAGATCAAAATGCGAACCATGAACTTCAATAAAACTTTTTTTAGCTTCAGCAAATAACTCTCTTGCCTTTTGAAAATCTCCTTGATTTGCTTGATTAAGAGCCTCTTTTCCAAGAGATTTAGCTGTTCCTGCTATAGCAACTCCCATCATAATTTTTTCTAGCATCTCTTCAGATAATAATTCTTTTTCTTCCATTGAATAAAACTCCTTTTATTATTTTATTAGATTTAAAGCAAAGGCTAAAACTTTAGCACCATTCATAGTTCCATAATCCATCATATTTATAACTTCAACTTTTTTTCCATATTGGTCAGCCACCTTTTGGAAATCGTTTTTCTTAAATTTAACTTGTGGTCCTAATAAGAATACATCATATTTGGTAACATTTTCTTCAAAAAGTTCTAGTGCAACAGCATTAATCTCCACATCTATTCCCTGATTTTCAGCTTCTTTCTTCATTTTAGTAACTAATAAACTTGTGGACATTCCAGCAGAACAACATAATAAGATTTTTTTCATAATTTTTCAACCTCCTAATAGTATTAAAAAAATATTTAATGTTTAAAATACAATCGCTATAATTTAAATAAATAATAAAACAAAAAATAGAAAAAGTCAATATATTTTTTAATGAAAATATTTTTTTCTTCTATAATCTTCTTAAAATAAGAGTTTATAATGATAATGAAATAAAACGATTGACAAATGAACGAATTATGTTATAATCAATATAACGAAATCGGTTTCTTAAAAAAGAAGATATAAGGAGAAGGAGAAAATGAATATAAGAAAATCTGCAATGATAATATCACTACTTTTTTCACAGTTAGTATTAGGAGCAAATATCTTACAAAATCCATCTTTTGAAAAACCATTATCTAAAGCTATTCCTAATAATATAGGAACAGTTAATACAGAAGGATCGTGGATAAAATATGAAAATTCTGGTGGAATTGGAGATATTGAAATAATAAATGGGGATTTGGTTGCGATTTCTAAAAATACTAAAGCACCAACACATGGATTACAGGTTATTCAAGCCCCTTTAAAATTAGAAGCTGGTGGTATATATCAATTAAAATTTAAAGCAAATGTAGAGAAAGAAACAGAGATTACAATAAAAATAGGAGCAGATGGAGAAAGAGGTTACTATGGTTATTGGCAAAAAGATATAAAAATATCTCCAAAACAAAAAGAATACACATTTGATTTTGAAATGTTGGCTGAAGCTGATGAAAAAGCAAGATTTGAATTTTGGTTTACAAAAACAGATGAAACTGTAAAATTAAGTGAAGTAAACTTAGAAAAAACTGGAATGATAGATGTAAATAGAATGATAAATTTAACAAAATTCCAAGTACAACACAAATATAAAGTAACAGGAATTGGAGAAAATATTTTAACAACTGAAGATATAAATACAGTGAAATCTTTAAAATCAGGAAAAGAATTTGTAAAAACTATGGTTCTTGAAGAGGATTCAGATTATTTAGTAAAGATTGATGGAAATATAGCAGCAGAAGAAAAGTATGTAGTAGCTATTCAAAATGGGAAAACTTTTGAATTAGATAAAAATAATAGAGAGTGTTTGCTAAAAAATACTGGTGAATCAACTAAAGATGGAAAAATAACTATAAAAAAAGTAGGAAATAAACAAGGGCTAAAAGATATTAAAATAGAAAAATATTTTGGAAATTTAATATGGGAAGAAGAATTTAATTATGAAGGATTACCTAAAGAGAGTGACTGGGGATATGATGTAGGTGGAAACGGTTGGGGAAATGCCGAATTACAATATTACACTGAAAAAAATCCAGACAATGTTTATGTAGAAGATGGAAAATTAACAATAACAGCTTGGAATGAAGCATATGATAAAAATGAATATACTTCAACAAGATTAGTGACTAGAGGTAAAAAAGATTTTCTATATGGAAGAATAGAAGTTAAAGCTAAATTACCTAAAGGAAAAGGAACTTGGCCAGCTATTTGGATGATGCCAACAGATTCTTTATATGGAGATTGGCCAAAAAGTGGAGAGATTGATATAATGGAGCATGTTGGATTTGATCAGGATACAATCCATGGTACAGTTCATACAGAAAAATATTATTGGAAAAATTCAAATCAAAAAAGTGCTCAAATTAAAGGAGAAGAAGTGTCTGATACTTTCCATACTTATTCATTAGAGTGGACACCAAAAGTTATAAAAGTTTATTTTGATGATACATTATATTTTACTTATCAAAATGAAAACTCTGGTAAAGATGCTTGGCCATTTGACCAAAAATTCTATCTAATATTAAATATAGCTGTTGGTGGAGCTTGGGGAGGACAACAAGGAGTAGATGCAGATGTATTCCCACAAACATTAGAGATAGATTCAATAAAAGTATATGATTTAGGAATAAAAGTGGAGGATAAATAATGAAAAAATTTTTATTAGTAAGTTTATTATGTGCATTAGCTATACCAACTTTAGCAGAAGATAGAGAATTGACTTTAGAAGAAAGAATAGAAAAATTAGAACAAATAATTGCTGAGCAAAATAAAGAGTTAAAGAAGCAAAAGATTGATATAAAAAAGAATGAAAAAAAATTAAGTTTAGCAACTCAAGAGAAAACTAAAAATCAAGATGATGAGCTACAATTTCATGGATACCTTAGAACTGGTGCTGAGGGGAATATGAAACATGGAAATAAAAATAGTTATAGTAAAAATAAAGAATATGTTGGAAGATGGGGAAATGAATATGATACAAACTTCAATATAAACCTATCGAAAAAATTTACTCAAAGTAATGGTGCATGGACAAAATTAGTTGTTCAATTAGAGAACTGGAGTGATAACTATGATAATAATGTAGGAGATTATAAAATTGATCTTACAGAATTATATATAGAAATGGGAAATGTTCCAATGTTTACAGGAGCATTTAAAGATGCTAAAATAGTTGCCGGTAAGAAAAAATGGGATGCACAACAGGTTGAAATCTTAGATTATTACTATCAAGATGTGAAAGGAACTGGACTAGGATTAGAAGGAATAAGGCTTTGGAATGGATCTTTAAATTTAACATATATATCAAATGATTTTAAAGATGGAGAACTTTCAAATATTGAGGGAAAGAAAGCTGAAGATGTAAGAGCATATAAAGCAAAATATACACATGGAGATATCTCTGGAGAGGTAATGTATGCCCATGCAACTGATAATGATAAAATAAAAAAATATAAAAATAATTTAGAAAATTGGAATAGAGATGCTGCAGATGATGGTTTTTATGCAGGACTTTACTATCAACCGGATAATTTCTTTGGATTAGAAGGAAAGGGACAACACTACTTACAATATGCTACTGGAATATTAGCAGGTGAAGGAATAGGAAAGATCGAAACAGATGCTAATAAAAGAGCTGCTAATGATGCTGTAACTTATCAATTAGGATTGGGAGGAACAGTAAGACTTGGAGATAGAACTCATATGTTAGTAAGTTATAGAGGTTTACGTGCTCAAAATATAGAGGCAAGAAAAACTGTGTCATACTGGCATGATGTAGATAACCCAACAAATATGTCTCCATATGTTGGATCATGGAGAGCAAAAGACTTAGAAACTGATGCTTTAGTTTTAAGACCAATCTACTATATAAATCAGAACTTAGATTTATGGATGGAGGCTGGTATAGCTCGTAAGGATACTGAAAGCTATTCAGGAACTACTGAAGATCATCTATTATATAAAATTTCAGCTGGACCACAATTGAAATATTATGTTGGAAATGCCGAAACATCATTGAGATTATTTGTTACTTATATAGGAGATAAAACAGAAAGAAGAGAAAACGGAGTAACAACAAAATCAACAGTAGAAGATGTACTTACAGGTTTCCAAGTTTCAGCATGGTGGTAAAATACTTGACAAGAATAAAAAAAACGTTTATCATCAATTATAGAAGTAAAAAAAGAGGTGAGTTCTATAAAAATTGATGATATAGCTAGATTGGCTGGATATTCAAAATCAACAGTATCTAAAGTTATAAATAATTATCCAGGAATACCAGAATCAACAAAAGAAAAAATAATGAAGGTTATAAAAAAATATGAATTTGAACCTAATATTCAAGCTAGAAATTTAGCTGGGAAAAGGGATAAAGTAATAGGAATATTTATCTTAGATAAAGGTGGACTAGGAAGTTATTTTTTCCAATATATAATTGCTTTAATTGTTGAAAAATCAGAAGAAAGAGATGTAAAGGTTTTAATTTCTCTTATTAAAACTAGTGAAGAGAAAATTAGAATAAAACAATTAATAGATAATGGAACTATTCAAGGAGCAATCATAATAGGGGCTACCTTAGATGAACCTGAAATAGAAAATCTAATAGAGAATGAATATAACTTGGTAATGTTTGATTATAAAACTGAGCATCATTCTAAAAATGTATTTTTAATTAATTCAAATAATTATAATGGAGGAAAATTAGCAGCTAAATTTTTATTAGAAAAAGGGCTTAAAACTATCTATCATTTTGCAGGACAAGAAAATAAATTGGCCGGTTTAGAAAGAAAAGAAGGTTTTTTAGATGAACTAGATGGAAATGGGATAGTATCTAAAGTACTAAAAGGAGAGTTTCAGTTAGAAATAGCTAAAAAAATATTTACTCAATTGATAAAAAGTGGAGATATTCCAGAAGGGATATTTTGTGCTAATGATGAGATGGCAATAGGTTGTTTAGAAGCTTTAACAGAAAATGATATAGCTTATGAGAAGGTTAAATTGATAGGATTTGACAATAACCAAATTTCAAGACTTTATAGACCTAGAATTACAACTATAGGATATAATTTAGATAAAATGGCTGATAAAGCTGTAGAGGCTATTTTAAAATTAATAGCTGGAGAAAAAATAAAAACAAATGTTTATAATGGAGAATTAAAGCTTTATGAAAGAGAAACATAGTTTCTCTTTCATTTTAGAAAATAAGGAAAGCGGTTTCTAAAAGGAGAAAAAATATGTACTTAAGTTTTGATGTTGGAGGAACTAAAACAAAATATTCTTTAATAAATGAAAGAGGAGAGATTCTAAAGAGTGGTAGTATAGATACTCAAGATAATAAAGATACAATCTTTAAAAGAGTAAAAGAAGTAGTTGAAAAATTTCAAAATGAAGGAGACAAAATAGATGGGCTAGCTTTTAGCATGCCTGGAGTAATAGATGTAAAAAGAGGACATATGATTACAGGTGGAGCTCTATATGATTTATATGATTTTCCTTTTAAAAGTGAATTAGAAAAATATATAGGGATTCCTGTGGAGTTGGAAAATGATGTAAATTGTGTAGCACTAGCAGAAAAATGGCTAGGGAATGCTAAAGAATGTGAAAATTTTCTTTGTCTAACTGTTGGAACAGGAGTAGGTGGAGCTATATATATAGATGGAAAGATGGTAAGAGGAAGGGGATTTGCTGCTGGAGAATTTGGATTTATGATAACTGATAGAAGAGAAAATTATGAAGAAGCAAGTCTTAGTATGTCTGGAAGTGTAAGAGGTGGATTAATAAAAGCTTATGCTAAGAAGAAAAATATGAATTGGGAAGAGTTAAGAGGAGAAGAGATATTTGAGTTTTCTAAAAATGGAGATAAAATTGCGACAGAGGTAATTGAAGAATTTTATACATCCTTAGCTTATTCAATCTATAACTTAGCTGTTAGTTTAAATCCTGAAAAAATACTTATAGGTGGAGAGATAACAAAAAGGGAAGATTTTATAGAAATTATAGAGAAAAAAGTAGAAACTATAAAAAAAGATGTCTGTCCTTTAGAAATGCCTAAGTTAGAGAGATGTAAATTTTTAAATGATTCTGGAAAAATAGGTGCAGTATATCATTTTATTTTAAGTGAAAAAGAAAGAAAAAATTAGGAGGAAAATATGAGTTTATTTGATAAGTTCAATGTATTTTTAGAAGAAAAATTTATGCCAATAGCTGGGAAAATAGGTGGACAAAAACATTTACAAGCAATAAGAGATGGATTAATTTTATCTATGCCTTTAACAATAGCAGGTTCTATCTTTATGATTTTAGCTTTTTTACCAATACCTGGGTACTATGACTTTATGTTAGGTATATTTGGAGATACCTGGATGGGAAAAGTTCTCTATCCTGTAAGAGCAACTTTTGATATTATGTCTATATTTGGATGTATTGGAATAGCGTATAGATTAGCTGAAAAAAATAAAGTAGATTGTCTTTCATCAGTTGCTCTTGCATTAATGACGTTTATGATATTGACTCCATATAAAGTTTCATTTATGAATACCAGTGTAGAGGCTATTCCATTAGTATATACAGGAAGTGCAGGATTATTTGGAGCGATAATAGCCTCACTTATATCAGTTGAGATTTATACATGGTTTATTAGAAAAAATATAGTTATAAAGATGCCTGATAATGTTCCACCAGCAGTTGCAAGATCATTTATTGCATTAATTCCAACTTTAGCTTTAATGATAGGAACTTTAATCATACGTTTAATATTAGAAAGTACTGATTTTCAAAATGTTCACGAGTTATTAAAAGTAATTTTAACGACTCCACTAAAAATATTGGTAGGAAGCTGGTGGGGATTAGCTATAATAGTTGCTATAATTCAATTATTCTGGATAGCAGGACTACATGGATCAACAATTATTTTAGGAACAATAGGACCAGTGCTTGGATTATTAGGAGATCAAAATAGACTTGCTTATGAAGCAGGAAAAGAGATCCCTAATGTATTAGGAGGACCATTTTTTGATATATTTATAAGTCTTGGTGGTGGAGGAGGAACATTTGCTCTAGCATTTCTATTGGCTTTTGTTTCTAAAAGTAAACAACTTAAAGAGGTAGGAAGAATTTCAGTTGGAGCAGCGTGTTTTAATATAAATGAACCAATTATATTTGGATTACCTATAGTTATGAATCCGTACTTAATAATTCCATTTTTTATAACACCTATTATAACAGGACTTATTGGTTATTTTAGTATTGCTATGGGAGTATTGCCAAAATTACCAGGAATTTCAATCCCATGGACAACACCACCTTTAATAAGTGGATATTTAGCTTCTATAGGTTCATTTAGATATGTTATTTTACAAATTCTATTAATCGTTATAGGCTTAATAATATATTTACCATTTTTTAAAGCATTTGATAATAAAATTTTAGAAGAAGAAAAAGCTTATGAAAATAATTAATAAAATTAGGAGTGATATTATGAGTTTTCCAAAGAATTTTTTATGGGGAAGTGCTACAGCAGCTTACCAAGTAGAAGGAGCATGGAATCAAGATGGAAAAGGACCATCTATATGGGATCTGTATTCAAAATTACCTGGAACAACATTTGAAGGAACAAATGGAGACATAGCAGCAGATCATTACAATAGATATAAAGAAGATGTAAAAACAATGGCTGAAATGGGATTAAAAACTTATAGATTCAGTATTGCTTGGACAAGAATTTTTCCAGAGGGATCAGGAAAAATAAATGAAAAAGGAATAGAGTTTTATAGCAATCTAATAGATGAACTATTAAAATACAACATTGAACCTATGATAACTCTTTACCATTGGGATTTACCTCAAGCTCTTCAAGATAAGTATGCAGGTTGGGAATCAAGAGAGATAATAGATGATTTTGTAGAGTATGCAAGAGTATGTTTTAAAAACTTTGGAGATAGAGTAAAATATTGGATTGTAATGAATGAGCCAAATGTTTTTATAGGATTAGGATATGGAATAGCTTTACATCCACCTGGATTAAAAGATAGAAAGAAAGAGTTAAATGCTGGGCACATAACGGCTTTAGCTAATGCAAAAGCAATTAAGTTATTTAGAGAGATAGTTCCAAATGGGATGATAGGATCGAGTATAGCTTATGGACCAGCTTATGCAGCTTCAGAATCTGAAGAGGATAAATTAGCTTTAGAGAAATACTATAACTATAATGTATGGTGGTGGTTTGATCCATATTTCAAAGGGGAATATCCAGCAGATATGTTAAAATATAATCAAGAAAAATATGGAGCTCCAGAGATACTAGATGGAGATATGGAACTTCTTAAGTCAGCAAAATCTGATTTTATAGGAATTAATTATTACTGTACCCAAATGATAGCTGATAATAAAGAGGGAGTAGGATACAATGGTATGAATACTACTGGAGAGAAAAATAGTCAAAAGGAGAATGGAGTACCAGGGTTATTTAAAAATGTTAGAAATACTAACTTAGAATATACTGATTGGGATTGGGCAATAGATCCAGATGGATTAAGATATGGAATGGTTCAGTTAAAAGAGAGATACAATCTTCCTATAATAATTAGTGAAAATGGATTAGGAGCTGTAGATCCAATAGATGAAGAGGGAAATGTACAAGATATTCCAAGAATAGATTACCTAAGAGAGCATATAATAGCTTGTGAAAAAGCTATAGAAGAGGGAGTGGATCTACTAGGATATTGTACTTGGTCATATATAGATCTATTAAGCTGGTTAAATGGATATAAGAAACAGTATGGGTTTATCTATGTAGATAGAAAGAATAATTTAGAGAGAAAGAAAAAAGCAAGTTATTTCTGGTATAAAGATGTAATAGCTAGCAATGGAGAGAAATTATAAAATATTTGAGAAGGGATTAGAATGAAAAAAAAAGCTAAAGGTAAAATTATGTTTTTATTAGCTATTACTTTACTTGCAACAAGTTGTGGAAATGTGAATACTAAAGAGGGAACAAAGGAAGTAGAAATAGCTAAACTTTCAATAGATAAAAAATATCAACAAAATGATTTAATTCTTTTTACTAATGAAGTTTTAGGTGGATGGTCAATGGAAGGAGGACAAGAGTTAGATGAAAGAGGGTTTTTACCTGTAGATAAAAATATGACATATAACTCTTTACCTTCATTACACATAAAGACTTCAATAAATGAAAATCAATGGTTATGTTCAATAGTACCAAAAGGTTGGAATGCTATGAATTTAGAACCATATGTTGCCAATGGAACATTAGAGTTTAATATAAAAGGAGCAAAAGGGGGAGAAGTATTTGAACTCTCTTTTGGTGGAAAGAGAACAGATGGAAAAGGAGATATTGATATAGTCTCTTTTAGAACAGACACGCAGTTTGAAATAACTAAAGAATGGCAACATATTTCTATTCCATTAAAGGATGTGATGAATTTATCAGTAGAAGCAGATTTAAGATCTTTTAGACAGCTTATTTTTAAGGAAGTTGATAATGGGGTAACAGAAAAACCTGTTGAAGTATGGATAAATGATGTAAGAATAATAACTTCAGATGATGAAACTTCACAAAATCCTGTGAAAGTAAATCAAGTAGGATATCATTTAAATGCAGATAAATATGCTTTAATAAGTGGATTTGCACATAAATTCACAACTCCAGTAGGAACAATTTTTAGAGTAAAAGATACTAAAGATAAAGTGATTTATACAGGAAAATTGTCTCTGATTTGTGATGATGATTCAGTTGTATCAGGAGATAGAATACTAAAAGCTGACTTCAGTGATATTAAAGTTCCAGGAACGTATTTTTTAGAGGTTGAAGGTGTAGGAAAATCTCAGAAATTTACAATAGGAGATAACATATATAAACCTTTATTGGAAGATATAACTAAATATTATTATCTTCAAAGAGGAAATGAAATAATTGAAGAAAAATATGTTGGAAAACTATTTGCAAGAGGAGAAGGACTACCACAAGATAGAAGTGTTCCTCTAAATTCTCAAAGAGAGAGCTCAAAAAGATATGATGTTTCTGGTGGATGGTATGATGCTGGAGATTATGGAAAATACACAAATGCTGGAGCTACTGCGGTAACAGAACTTTTATGGGCATATGAAATGTTTCCAAATCAATTTAGAGATAAAAAAGATTTTATACCAGAAAGTGGAAATGGAGTTTCAGATTTATTAGATGAAATTAGATGGGAATTAGATTTCTTATTAAAAATGCAAGATAAAGATACAGGAGGAGTATATTCTCATGTATGGGCACAAAACTATGATGGTACACCAGATATAGCTTTAACAATGGATAGATATATCCAGGATAAAAATGGAACAATGACTAATGTAAAACCAACAACTCATACAGCAGATGTTGTTGCTGCTTTAGCTCATGGTTATACAGTATTTAAAAATATAGATAAAGAATATGCTGAAAAATTACTTAAAGCAGCAAAATTTGGATACCAATACTTAGAAAAAAATTCAAATTTAATAATCTCTATGCCGAATGAACCATATTATGATGGAAATGATACTGATAATAGATTATGGGCAGCAGCAGAATTATATAGAGCCACTGGAGAAAAAAAATACGACGAATATTTCTTAAATAACTATAGAAATTTTGAAGAAAGCTTTGAAGCTGAAAAAATGGACATGGTTGGGGAAATATGGAAAAAGTTGCTTTTTATGCATACTTAAGCTCTAAAAATCCTGCTTCTGAAGTAAAAGAATGGTTTAAAGAGAAGTTTACATCATGGTCAGATGATGTATTTGAAAAAACTGTAAATAACCCATGGAAAACTGTGTTAGGAGAAAATGACTATGTATGGGGAAGTAACTCAGTTATAGGAACTACATTGATGGATCTATATGTAGGAAATAAGGTTCTAGGAAAGGATAATGATAGAACTATAGCTATGATGAGAACTAATATGAACTATTTCTTAGGAGTAAATCCATTAGCATTTAGTTATGTTTCAGGATATGGAGAAAATTGTTTAAGTCATACATATAGCAACATATATAATTATGATGGGATATTAGAGATTCCAAAGGGATATTTTGCAGGAGGACCAAACCAATTTCAAGGTGCGGAACTATCTAAATTCAATGCTAGAGATTATGTTGACTCAGGATATGAATGGACAACAAATGAGCACACAATTTATTGGAATTCAGTATTAATATTTTCTACAGCAGCTTTAAATGAAAATCTTCAAGAAGTTAGTATTATGAACTTTGAAGTGAAATAAAAAATAAAAAGAAAAATGAAAAAAGTATTGTTTGTCATCAACACTCTTGGAGGTGCCGGAGCAGAAAAAGCAAAAGCCCATGGAAATAACAAAGCAGAAGCCC
>OGLN01000130.1_pt1 | contig 56713 bp, 100 predicted proteins | sample 1572641 | NCBI WGS metagenome assembly OGLN01 (sample SAMEA2581903, study PRJEB24529) | metagenome | biome: Human gut stool | place: China | collected 2011
AAGACACTACACTTGGCAGTTTTACAAAATTTCCGGATATTCTGATGATGGATGGAGGAAAAGGACAGGTCAATGTTGCACTTCGTGTGCTGGATCATTTGGGACTTGATATTCCAGTATGTGGAATGGTCAAAGATGATGATCATAGAACGAGAGGCTTGTATTATAACAACGAGGAAATCATATTTGCGCCAAACAGCGAAGCATTTTTACTTGTGACAAGGATACAGGATGAAGCCCATCGTTTTGCGATCGAATATCACAGATCATTGCGTGCAAAAGGGCAAGTACATTCTGTTCTTGATGACATCAAAGGCGTTGGACCAAAGAGACGAAAAGAATTAATGAAGTATTTTAAAGATCTTGGACAGATCAAGACAGCAACAGTTACGGAACTTTTAAATGTTCCTGGCATGAATCAAAGTACTGCAGAGTCTATTTATGAGTTTTTTCACGATTCCAAGCAGTAAGGAAATATGTTAAAATAGAGAAAGAGACAGACAATCAAGGGTGCAGAAAGAGAGAAAGATTATGGATAAAGAGCATAGAGTATCAGTATATGATATGGTCAAGGAATTAAATTTAAAAGAAGTAACACCAGAGATCAATTCAAAAGAAGTTTACATTGAACAGGCAGAGATCAACCGTCCAGCATTACAGTTGGCAGGTTTTTTTGAAAATTTTGCACAGAATCGAGTTCAGATCATCGGAAAAGCAGAACACCTTTTTATTGAAGAGGTAGAAAAAGATGTTGAAAATGCGAAAAATATTTATAAAAGATTTATCGGAGCGGGAATTCCAGTTATCGTATTTTGCAGGAATCTGCATCCAAGTGAGATGATGATAAAAGTTGCGAAAGAGTATGGGGTACCGGTTTTGATATCTCAGGATGCGACATCTGAATTTATGGCAGAAGTGATCCGATGGCTGGGAACTGTATTGGCTCCAAGCATCACGATCCATGGAGTTTTGGTCGATGTATTTGGTGAAGGAATCCTGATCACAGGAGAGAGTGGAATTGGTAAAAGTGAGGCGGCGCTGGAACTGATCAAGCGGGGACACCGTCTTGTTACCGATGACGTAGTAGAGATCCGCAAGGTCAGCGATGATACATTAATCGGAAGCGCACCGGATATCACCAGACATTTTATCGAACTGCGCGGTATTGGTATTATTGACGTAAAGACGCTGTATGGTGTTGAAAGCGTTAAGATGGAGCAGGAGATCAATCTGGTCATTCAGTTGGAAGACTGGAACAAAGATGCGGATTATGACCGCTTAGGATTAGAAGAGAAATACGTAGAATATCTTGGCAATAAAGTTGCAGCACATACACTGCCAATTCGTCCAGGGCGTAACTTGGCGATCATCGTAGAAGCAGCAGCGATCAACCACAGACAGAAGAAGATGGGATACAATGCCGCCGAAGAACTTTATAAACGTGTTACAGGTCAGATGGAGGACTAAATGGTATGAAATATTTATATGGAATTGATATTGGTGGAACAACAGTAAAAATGGGCCTGTTTGGAGAAGATGGAACATTAAAAGAGAAATGGGAGATTAAGACAAGAATTTGACCGTTTTAAGCCTTAAATACCCAAATAGCGGGCGTGTGATTGCTGAAAATGGAGATTTTAAACGTCACAATCATAATAGACTTTATGTGTTCAACTTAGCACGGCAGATTTTAGCAGACTAGGCAAGGTCGGCTTTTCCGGGGTTCGATTCCCCGGCTTGCTTTTACCGGAATAACCGGGAAATTTTAGAATATGGAGGAAATGGAAATGGGAAAAACAAATATTGATATGTGGTACGGAGACAAGCCGGAACAGGTGACAGGATTAGACATATATTTTAATGATTTAGGCGGGTTTTATTTCGGAAATCTTCGCATTTTCGGAAAAATTGTTGGTGATTATTATGCCGACAGCGTACAAGACATAGAAAAAGCTTTTCCGCACCTTGCGAAAGATATTGAAAACTGTTTGAATTAGCCGCCGCAGAGAATGCCCCCGGTTCATTACCGGGCGGCGGTATCAGCTCCGCTTTGTGGCTTGAAAATTTAACAAGGGAGGAGGTTCTGCACCGTTGACACGTTCAGCACGTCCGTAGTATAATCGCATTGACAGTTTGGCGGCAAAATGACCGCCAAGGTCGTAATTGACGCGTGAATTTCTGCTGTTGCAGATAAAATTTGAATGATTTTTGACACAAATTTGAGCAAAATTTGATTTCGGACTTTAAAATTTTGCTTCCAGTACCCGGCGGGTACAAAATAATTTACATTATAATTTTAAGGGAGGTTTTAACATGAATTTAAAATGGTATGAAGATCGTGAAGTAACTGAACAGGAAGAGAAAGCGATATGGAAGGCAATATTCCCTCACAGCACCGACGACATGTCGGATTCCGACATTCAATATGAGATTGACCATGATGTCATCTCATTATGCACATGCAGGAATGGGCAGGATGTGGTTTGGGCTCAGACCAACGACACAGATACATTGGCTGTGTATGTAGATACGCTGGAGGAACTCGATGAGGAGGAGATGAGAAAAGAGTTATTATAATTTTTAGACAAGGCAGTAATTTGCCTTGTCTATTTGCGTTTAACTTTTTAGTAAAGGATTTAAGCAATGACAAAACAAGAAATTTCATTGAAAGTGCAGAATTTTCTGCAAGATAGTATTAAAAATAAAAATGTTACAATTTATGAATTTGCGGAAAGTATAGGCGTTAAATTCCGTACATTGCAGAGCTATTTATATTATAATAAAACACCTGATTACGCCGTTTACATGAAGATATATTATAGAATTTACGGCTTCGATAGTGAAAAGTCCGAGCTTATGGCTCGGCAAGCATTTGATAATGTCATTGACACGATAATCGATCTACATAATGAAGGCTATACTTATTTGCGGATGGAAGCCGTTACAGGGGTATCACATTCGACATTATATAAATATGTCAAGCGTAAAGTCGATGACATCGGGTTGTATACTTTGGTTGTGCTTATAGAACGGCTCAATCTTGGCATTAGCGTACCCGGAATAATAGAACGCAAAGCCAAAAAGCAATAAAACTGCCATCAAATCTGAACCAAATTTTGTGAAAATTTGAAATCGGTTTTCATAATTTGCGTTTAGGACATAGGGGCGTACCAAAAATGTTGACCCGAAAATTTTAATGAAAATTTTTTGAAAAAAAATATCGAGAAAATCAGACAAAATGACACTAAATCGGAGCCAAATTTCACAAGAATTTGACTTCGATTTTTTATTTTTCATTTTCACAAATAGGGAGTATTGAAAATTTTTGCATTATATTTTGTAAACAAAAAAGCAAGGCATTTAGCCTCGCTGTGTTAGGTCAACTCTTTAGACCTAATTAATTTAATCTACTTTGAAGTAGAAATTATGTTAGTATAATACATCCAGTCACACAATTTGTCAACAACTTTTTTTGAATTATTTTTCAACTTGATTTTGCGCCGTAAAAATCACAGATTTAGCCGTATATATGCTTTGGCTAAGCTCGTATATCATGCGCTCCATTGTCATTTCCGGGTTAGTTCTCCGGATGTACTCTAATAACTGTTCCGCTGTCATACTGCCCTCCGTGATAAACTTGACATAATACCATCAAGCAAATAAATCAAATCAGTGCCGTACAAGCTTATCCAGTTGGCAAGGTATTCCTCCTGCTCAATCGGCATTGATATGTCATAGCTGAAGCAAAACGCATGGCATAGCTCATGAGCGATTATACGCCTCAGATAAGCCCCTTTTGGTGCGAGTGATACAAATATATTCTTGCGGTTCCAATCGGTCACAGCAAGGCTTGTAGTGCCGTCTGAACGCAATAAGTCAGGACTTGAATTATTGACAAATATTAAGTTCCAGTTAATGCTGTTGATTGTAAACATATTATACCTCACAATGGTAGGAGCATTTCTGCCCCTACCTCATAAATCACATCTTAGTCAACAAGATTGACATTTTGCTCTTCATAAGTGACCTCTCCTCAGGTGTCATGTCGGTTATCATGTCGGTCAAGTCTGTTGACAGCTCTTTCATGTATTCATCGAGTGACTGCATCTTGGCATCCTTGTCCTGCTGAGTATTGCTTTTGTGCTGTTCCTTAGTCTCCATGTAATGCTTGCGGCTCATGCCACTTCTGCCCTCGCGCATATCACGTTCCGTAGAACTGCCGCTTCTCGGCTGGTCAATCATCCCCATGCGATCTGACATGTCGGTGTAATACATTCTTCCCCGGCTCAATCTGTCCATGTCTCTCATGCGCTCCATGCTGTCATAATCCATATCTGTCATATCGCCCGGGTATCTGTGCCAGTATGGTGGTTCTTCGTAACCGCGTCTGCCTACATAACTGCCCTTGCCCTTTGGTGCATACCTGCCAGTACGCATGTAGCGGTATTCATCATAGTATCTTCTGCCGCCCTCTTCGCCATATTCATCCTTTAAGGTTCTAAGAAGTTCCTTGTTATACTCTTCCTCTTCCTCATCAGCTTTCTTCATAGACTTAACGATAACAGCCTTGTACTCTGCTTCGTTCAGGTCCTTAATCATGTCGATAACCTTAGAGTATTCTTCTGTGTCGATATGTTCTGTGCCGTTTTCAAGTTCTGCAAGTGCTTTCTCAGTCAAGCACTCAATCATTCTGTGCATACGTTCAATGTGCATACTCACACCCCCTTACGCTTCACGGACAGCAATTAAGTTGCTGTTCTGAACCTGTATAGCCTGTGTAGATGTATTCTGCACTGCTACTGTACTGCAACAGCCGCAAGGTACATCAACATATGCTTGTGCCGATACATTAAATAAATTCTCGACTGCTGCCGGAGTAACTATCATTTTTGTAGACTGTAAAGGCTCTCCATCTACTGTGATGGCAAGTGAAATAGCTTCTACTGTGCCACCTGTAGGTATCTGAATGTTGCCGGAATACGATACTAAAAATCTAGCCTTGCACTGATTTGTAATACCTCTTAACTTGATAATTCCACTTCCCTGTCTGTGTACGATACACTTACTACCGCAAACTGGTGTTTCTGTAAATGCCACATCCTCGCCAGCAGCAACTGTTTGTAATGCGATTCCTGTAATTTCCATTGTCTTTACCTCTCTTTCTAAAAAATAAGGGCAAACCATACAAGTCTGCCCCATGCTCCCGACATCAATGTCGGTACCAACGTAATACTGCATAGCAGACATAATCGAGTTAAACTCAATTAAGATACTCAATTATTCATTTTTGCGTAGCTGCTACTTTTAGCAGCTACATCCTGTATTGCAACCACATCCATAAGCATAAGCATTAGGATTAGGCACAACATAGGCTGGAATAGCTGTAGGATTTACAGCATTGATAATCTGCTGTGTCTGTGCTGACATTGCAGTAGTGAGCAACGCTGACTGTCTATCCTGTGAAGCTGCTCTGCGAAGGTCGTTATTCTCTGCCTGTAAGCTAGAGATTTTTTCATTGCAGAGATAATCAAGAATAGCCCTCGTTCCTGCCTGCTGGCTGTCAATAATATCTCTTGTATTATTGTTCATTGTGTTCTGTAAAGCGCAGGTGTTGGTTGCCATGTTGTAGTTTATGCCCTGGATGGCTTCTCTCGTCTCACAGCAGCAGTTAGCAAGCTGTGCCTGTAAAGCATTGGTATTCTGCATGTTAGCAACTGTATCAGCGTTAATAGCCTGCTGGATGCCATAGCCTGTCTGCATGATATTTGTGTTAATGCCGTTAAAGCCTGTGAGTATACTGTTATTCATAGCGTAAAATCCATCGCAAAGTCCGTTGGAAATGCCATCTAACTTACTGATAACTGCCGAATTGTCGAAGCCTCTCTGAATATCAGCCTGTGTCGCATATCCCTGTAATGCTCCACCATTACCGCCAAATCCGCCAAAGCCACCGCCCCAGCCACCAAATATTGCAAAGATTACGACAATGAACCAAAGCCATCCGCCATCTCCCCAGCCATTGTTATTGCTGTTGCCGTCAATGCTTGCTACAAGTGGTACACTGGCACAATTTGAATTAAACATATTAGTTACCTCCATTAATTTATTCATAAAGATGTCACCCAGGTAATTTGCAAAGACATCTAATATGCTACTAATTATTAAATCTGCTTTTTATCTGATTAAATACATCATCGGCATTTAAACCTTTCTCTTGACACAAATTCCTAGCCATCTGCTCTATGCCCTTGGAATCTCCTTTTTGAGCCATCTGCATAGCGTTTCTAGCCATAGGGTTGCTCATTACGCTGTTATTCCCCATCATCTGTTGTAAAAACTGCTGCGGATTGCCGCCACGCATCATTTGAATTAATTGCATTGGGTTCATCATGCCTCGTCACTCTCCTTTTTGCTTTGCGATTGCGAAGTTTTTCTCTGCGTCCCTAAAGCTACCTTGTTTTCCAACTGCTCAATCTTCGCCGATAAGTCATCAAAGCGTTGCATAATGCCTGCTGTGGCTTGTTCTGACAGGTCAATTTTGAGTTTTTCCGTATCAAGTGAAGTATTTACCGTTTGCACAGATTTATTGTCTATTTGGGGCTTATACACAATCGTCTTAATTGTTCCATCAGCGTTCCAACCCTTGACGTATATTTCCGACATATCTTGCTTAGGGAAAAATGCCATCGAGCCGTCCATAGGAACCTCATTAGCATTGATGTTCTCAACAGACTGCACCATTCGCCCATTGATACCTACTGGCTGTTGCTGATATGTTCCCTGCATCTGTACCAGTGTCTGTTCTTGAGGCTGATACCTTGCCGCCTGCATTTGCTGTAAGTATTGTGGATAACCTGTGTACTGCTGTGGATAACAGCTCGGAATGTTATAAGGATTGTTGTATTGAGGACTGTTCATTTGCATTTTCTTCTTCTACCTCCTCGATAGCTTCGCCAACTGCGTGAATAATAAGAGATACCGTCATCAGGTCTAATTTTTGGATTTCTTTCTTTGCGAAAATCTTCTCAATCACCTTATCTGACAACATCGGTTATCCCTCCTTTTGCTTATATTTTGGCATAAAAAAAGCCGCCTAAAGCGACAGCTTGGCGACATAAAAGCGACAAATGTTCAATTTTCTCTTTGAAAAAACGCGATAAATACGGCATTAGCACTAGCATACTGCCATAGGCACCGCATACAGTAAGTGCTAAAAATTCTTTAACTGTATCTCAATATTGCCATTGACAATGATTATCTTGTCAATTATAGTTTTTAGTATCATATTTTTTTGCTTCTTGTCGATGCTGTCCCAAACATCGGCAAGTTTTTTTATTTCATCATATACGATAGTGTTCTTCTGCTTGACGGAAAAGTTTTTCCGTTCTTCTGCTATGTTCTCCTTAATCGCGGATATATTTCCTTCAAGCTCTTTAATCATGCTCAGCACTGTATCGTTGCCATCCGCATACAAGCCGTAAAGCCTTTTCAATTTTGCCTGTTCCTTGTCGAGTTGCGACTGCATAATATCAAGCTTTGTTTCCTTCTCCTTAGGCTTGTACGATGATAAGTCAAGCGATATTTTGAGCATTTCTTTCTCAACTTGCCCCTCTATATCATCCGCCCATTCAAGCGAATTATTGCAGTCCGGGTTGTGGTTTGGCAGATAAGACATAGCCTTATTCCTCGACATGCAATATATCTTGTGCTTTCCATGTGTCCACTTCTGATATCGCATGGCACATCCGCACACACCACAATAACATAAGCCTGTCAATAAGTTCGGTTCAGTTATGCAGCTTGCCTTATTAAGACTTCGAGATTTCCTCAACTGCTGCGCAAGTTCAAACTGCTCCTTGTTGAATATAGGCTCATGCAAACCTTGATATATCTTGCCCTTGTATGGTATCATACCGACATTTACTGGTGTTGTGAGTATCTGCCTGACAACTTTCTCACCTTTATACCCACATATTTTACAGATTTTTACGTCCGAATATCCTCTTATGTAAAGTTCAAGTGCCTTGTTTGCTTGTTCTGCTCGTTCTGGAATGGGTATTAATATGCCTTGTTCTTTGTTGTAAGAATAGCAATAAGGCAAGTTGCCACCACCGGACCAGTAACCTTGCTTGACACGTTCAAGCATACCGCCACGCATACGCAACATCATTGTATTCTTGTCAAGTTGTGCAAAAACCGCCATCATCTGAGTATACGCCTGTTCCATTGGGCTGTCATAGCTTACGCTGTCATGGACGCACTTGAACTGTACGCCGTTCGGTTGGAATATCTTCTCAATCATATATAGACCGTCAATCATATTCCTTGATAATCTGTCGAGCTTAAAAGCCACCACGCAGTATATTCTCTTATGCTTACAGTCGGCAACAAGCCTTTGAAGCTCAGGGCGGTTCATATTTGCCCCGGTGTAACCATCGTCAACATACCAATCTGTCACAATCAGCTCATTCTTGGAGCAGTAGTCGAGAATATCTCTTTTTTGGCTTTCCAGTCCGTTGCCTTCTTCGGCTTGCTTCTCCGTTGATACTCTCATGTACGCAACACATTCCATCGTTTAACCTCCTCTTAAAAAAGAATGTGCCGTACTTATCGCGTTACGGCACATTTTACTCTTATGCTTACTGATTGTCAATTATTGATGCAATCAGCTCTTTAGTCTTGTCCGGCAATTTGATTTCGCCCGTCTTAATCTCCTTGCCGTTTCGTGTCACAATCACCATGATTACCCCTCCAATCTGCTGATTTTTGACTTAATTTTTTTAATCCGCCTGTTCACCGTCCGATTGCATACCGATACTTGCTGTGCAATCTCCGTTATCGTTTTACCTCTTGCAAGAAGTTTAAAAACTTCAATCTCTTCTTCTGTGAAATTGGCGTTGTTAATAATTGCATCAAGCTCCGGCTTAGTCAGCTTCGACAGCTTCATAAGCCATTATTCCTCCTATTCTCCTTCCCCTCTTCTCCAGTTAAAGTCTAACCCGCATTCCTCACGCATGGTTTGCCTCATGTCAGCCCAGCTCACATCGTCATCAGCAAGGCACTCCGCCTTGACATTAAATCTGTCGATAAATCGGTTTAACCTTACGGGTCCAAAATCAAACTCATCTCGAAGCGTGACTGCCGATAACAAGCATATAGAATCAACAACATTGTTCTTTATTCTTCGTGTACATGCTTCTAATTCTTCATGTGATACTTCAAGCGGAATAAACTCAGCGTTCCTCTGCTTCAGCTCCTTAACTGCTTCGTCAATGCCGTATTTCTGTGCAATATCTAATATCCACACCGCACCCGACATTCTATATTCGTGTATCTTCTTGTCGCTCTTAGCCATTGTCCGTCATTCCTCACATTCTTTCGCATTCCAGTTCATCAACACTCACACTAAAGTACGTTGCTATCTTATCTAACGTATGCGGTCTAGGGTATGCCTTGCGACATAAATACTTGCTCACCTGTGCCTGAGACAAGCCTAAATCACTGGCAAGCTTAAACTGTGACACCTTTTGCCGTGCCATAAGCACCCGAAGATTGTCAGCGAACCTCGTCATATTTTACTCCGTTTCCGGCTACATTTAGCCCATCTCTGTAGCCCTCTTCGTATGCTTCAATAATCGCATTGTTTTTGCTTGCTCCTACTATCAGGAATGTTGCCATAGTTGATAATATCGTTCCAGCCAAAAACGCTATTGTCGTTGCCATCAATAGTTATACCCCCTCCATTTGATTTTGCACTCCTCGCATAGGCAGGAGCTTTCTGTGTGTGGTACTTTCCCACACATAGTGCATAGTCCTTGTGCTTTGAGCCGCTTTCGTCGTGCCATAACCTCGCCTGATTTCTTTCGTCCGCATAGTTCACAAGTTACCCTACCCGGGCGCGCTTTCCTTGTCCTGCATATTGTACATAGTCCTGCCTTTATTGCCATTTTCCTTGCGTATTTAGTCATTTCACTGTCAGTTTTCAAGCAATTCTCACACCTTGAAAGCTTGTAATTGTCTGGCAGTTTAGCTCCACAGTATGTACATTCGTGATTCGCCTTGCGTTTATAATATATTTCGTTAGCCACCATCTTTATCTCCTTTCTGCATTATTTTTCGCTCCATCTCTTTGAATTGTTCGTCCGTATATCCTCTCTGTGAAAACTTGTTAAACGTGTTCTTTGTCCTTGGTGTTGAGCTTTGGGTTGTGCTCATACTCACCATCTTAGCCGGGTCATCTGTGTAGGCTCCGTTAGGCTTAACACCTATCTGCGATTTCTCCTCCGTGTACAGCGTTGGCTTATATCTGTCCTTAGGTATGGTGTTATGTAGCCGCCAATGCTTAATTACAATGACGTTAGAGTTAGGGAACGTCAGAATATACCGCTTGTCAATCAACATCTGCAAGTCCTCACTTGACGCTTGACATTCCCTTGCAATCCTCTTAGGTGCATCCACGAAACCGTCATCATCCGCTCTCATGCACAAGTGGAAAAATAAACCCTGCGCCGATATTGGCATATCAAGGAACGCATCCGAATCTATTAACTTTTTGCTGAACATTCTCTTGTCTGCCATATTCCGCTCCTTTTTGATTTTCTATCTCACTAAATCTTCTAACTTAACCCTAAATCCGTCCATTTTCTTACTTTTTAAAAACGTATTCGTGTCAAAGAATACCAATGTATGATTCTCTTTATCGAATCCCATTGACACGCCATTCCTTGTAAGACTACCTTTTAGCAAACCAAGGACTATTTGTATTTCCTGTTTTGTATCGTCTGTCATTACTCACTTTCCTTTCGCAAATAATTCATATATCCCATAGATTGATTAAGAACATATACCGATACTGCATTTGTAAGCCTAGCAATAAGTTCTCCACTATCTTTTTCACGATTGTAAACTTCTTCTATAACCTCGCCAATCCGTGAATACTGTGCCTTGCCTTGACTATTTATCCAAGCTGTCAAATCCATAACGGATTTGTTTTCAATCCTCTTACATAAAAAATCAGTCAATTCAAGCTGTCCGTCCTGTGTCATTCCGCACCTCCGATAAAATCCTCAATATTCATTTGTGGGTCTTTCGGAAATACAAGCATTTCATTTTTAGCACGCTCGTAAAAGTTCCTGTCAATCTCGAATCCGTATGCACTTCTGCCAAGTTCTGCGGCGGCTCTTAGCGTGCTACCGCTTCCACAGCAAGGGTCAATAACCACATCCCCCTCGTCTGTAAAAATCTCAATCAGTTTCTTTAATACTGACACAGGCTTTTGTGCAGGATGAATTTTAGGAATATCCTTACTGTCTTTATCCCAAGTAAACCAGTTAAATACCATATGCCCTGTACCTCTGATATTTTTTCCGTTTTCATCAACCTGTAAGCCATTTCTGAACTTAGGAAGTTTATCTCGATACAAAACAAGCGCATATTCTGTAGCCCCTACGATACGCATATTAGCTTTAAGCACCTGCGGGCTGTAATTTTTGCAAAACACAAGCGGTATATAATGCACAAATCCGTGTTTATTCGCCGCCGCAATAAGTGTCTGTAACTGCTCAAATGCACAAAACACAATCATACAAGGGCTGTCACTACTTCTGCCCCTAGCAACATTCTTTTTATCCTCTTTCTTCAACATCTTTGAACAAAAATGGAAGTATTCATACAGATTAAAGTTAAAGTCAGAGTTAAATGCCGCCTTTTTAGCAAGCTTACTTTCTCCATTCTTATTGTCGCCGCCGTTGTACCACATCGGATTACTACCATAAAAGTTAGTGCCTACATTGTATGGTACATCAGCTATAATAAGTTGTGCTGGCGGTATTGCATATTTCTTGTAATTCTGCATAGAATCACGATAAATCTCACATTTAATTTTCTTCTTATTCATTTCATCGCCAAAAGGAAACCTCGGTTTTATGTGCGCACAACCTATTCCTTTCTTTGATTTTTTAAGTCAAATAATAGCCTTTGCTTTTCACTTCCGCATAATCATCTTCTGAAAGTAAAACTTCTGTCTGAATCTTTTTGTTACCATAGCAATCAACATCACATACAACCTTGAAAAATAACATTCCGTTCTTTTCAATCGGTTCTTCGTGAGTTATGTTTGTTACATAACATTCAAGCAAATTCACTCTGAATCACCCTTTCCATTCCTATATTCTTCTATTGCCTTATCAACTCTATCTTTGCACCAATCCCCACTACAGCACCATTCAACAGCTTTAAAAATAGGGCTTAACATTTCAAAGAGTGTTTCCACTCTTATTTTAGCTGATTTGATATATTCAACTAACCGCCTTGTATCTTTTGCTACATCTTCATATCCGTTTTGATTGAGATAATCAGCCATTTTTTCCAGCAATTCAATGTCTCTGTACTGCATGAGGTCGTCAATCTCTTCTGCATACAAATAGTTCCAACTGCCACCGCTCATTAGTTCTCACCTACTTTCACACAATCACTTTTAAGCATATCTGCCTTGATTAACTCATAAATAATATCAAGATATGTCCTGCGGTCTCTGTATCTGCAATTAGCGTCTTTGTGGATTCTTGGGTCGTTATCATCCCAGTCATTAATACCAAAATACACATCACTCACAAAAAGCATTTTTACGCCTCTTGATACGCACAAGTAATAACAGCCCTGCTTACCATATTCGCCCTTGCATTTCTTAAATCCGAATTTTTTAAACTCTTTGGCTTCAACTTTCGGAATCAGCATTATCATCACCCACTTTCATAAACACAAGCCAATGCGTGCCAGCTCTTTTATTCCCGAATATAGGCTTGTAATCTATATTTTTCAATATCTCTGATAACTTTATCTGCTGTTCATTCCATTTAAAAATCAATGTTCCGCATGGTTTCAGAACTCTCATACATTCATCGAATCCTTGCTTTAAATCCTGTGGCCAAGTATCAGATAACTTTCCGTACTTCTTGGCCAACCAAGATTTTTCACCAACTTTTAACAAATGCGGAGGGTCAAACACAACCATGGAAAACGTATTATCATCAAATGGAATGTTCCGAAAATCTGCTACTATATCCGGATTTATTTTTAATTTACGACCATCACAAAGAGTATCTTCTAACTCTCTGCAATCCATAAAGCATACATTAGAATTTTCTTTATCAAAATAAAACATCTTACTCCCACAGCAAACATCTAATATAGGCTTATTCAATCACTTCCACCCACTTTCAATAAATCCATAAACTTCTCATAACTCTTTGCTCCATCTTGTTTTCATTTCTCTTGGTATATCCTGACCTTTATTTCTTTCTCCAGTCCAATGCGTACCTCCTGCAACTCCATCACACTGAAAATTACTCGCTTTAAGGCTCGCGCCATTTTCGGATTCAAGAATATATGTAATTATCTTCTTGTACCCCATTTCTTTTGCAACCCTACAACAAGCTCCATATAGCATTGAACAAGCATTGTATGTACCATCTGTGCATAATCTATTAATTTCGCAAACAGTTCCATCATCAAGCCTTCTTGATACAGGTCTGCCGCATACAGCAACCCCAACAAGTTTTTCATCATCATATAAACTAAGGCAGAATTTACAACCCACAGTTGCCTTATGGTGTCTGTGGTTTTTATTGATAAAATCACAGGCACTCGCAAAGGTTATTGGTCTAATTTCCATCACATTCACCACCATTCATAAGAGACATAAATTTCTCATACTGCTTCTGCGATACCTTATTATTAGCCTTATCTTCTCTCAATTCGATTTTAAGGTGCTTTTCTGCAATAGAGGATAATTCCCTTGCAAGGTTCTTTCTGCCTTGTTGTATGCCCTCTCTGTAACTCTTAGCTGGGCGGTAATCGTCAATCTGTGCTTTGCCCTCGCCTTGGCTACCGCTCGTCTTGTTCCTGAGCTGGTAGCCGTTATCAGCATATGCCTTGATGTAGTGTTGCTCCCACTTATCAAGCTCGGCAATCGGATAATGCAAGAATCCTATCTTCCAGCCATAGGGATTGCTCTTGAAGTCGTATAACCCATGCTTCTTGAGCGAGAGGTCTATGTGTTGATAGCCCACAAGGTGTTGTGCTAATCGGCTAAGAATATGCACCGCCTGTCCGATGTATGCGTACTTGAAGCAGTTCTCGTCAACTCTTGTCAAGAAATAGATGCCGCTCTTCTCGTCAAGCTTAGGATTGACCTTTAACAGCCTTTTCTTATTCTCCTGCTCAATTACCTTAGCTCTTGCTATGTTCTGATTATTCAAGAATTGCCACCTGCCTTTACAATGTTTATTGCAGTGTCTCTAACAATGAGATTATGGTTCATTATTGTTCCATCTCCAACATCTATATTTGCATTAAATGTCCACTCGTTAATTTCTTTTACAACTTTATCAACATCATAGGCGGTTGGTTGTGCGTCAATAATTCCAATTAATGCCGTCTGCAACGCACAGGGACATTCTTCATCAGTTAATATAGTTCGCAATTTATCTGCATCAATCAGCCTCATCGTTCACCCTCCTGTTCCAGTGTCGAATAGCTTCTTCGTCAGTGAAAAATGCTTTTCCCATAGTAATATCACATTCTTTGTTAGTACAGCCGACAGTCACCGTTCCGTATTCGGCACTAAGGATTATATCTTCATTCATTCTTCATCGCTCCAATCTATTTTCTGACCGCAATTCCAACAAAACATTGTATTCTGCCGTTTGTTCATGTATTTTTCTAAACATACATTTCCACAAGTAGGGCATACATAAGCATATACTCTTTTTAATACACCTCTGTACGAATCGGTTTTTCTCGGTTTCTTCAATATCTGCTTTTCAAGTGCGTTTATCGCAACTTCTGTGTAGTCCTCAATCTCACCGATAGAAGCTATTGACCTGCTGACCCTTTCAAGCTGTTCAATGCTTGCCTGTATTAAGTTTACCTCATTCATTCAGCATCACCCCAATCCAGCTTCTGTCCGCACTTCCAACACCACGAATATTTTTCGCTCGGTTCTGTACCGTCGGAATTAAAAAAGTCTATCGGTATTTGGTCTGCTTCACATTCCGGGCATCTGTACGGTGTGCCGTAAGACTGCTTGTGATATACAATCTTCTTCAGTACCTGCTTCGTGAGTGCGTTAGATGCTATCTGCAAAGCCTTGCCAAACATAGAACATTCCCCATGGTGTTCATACTCGCAGTCAAGTATCACCTTCGCTTCTTCCTCCGTCACGATATCACCTTCTTCTTGATAATCCTTAATGTCTTACGCTTCTTCTTGCTTCCAACGTAACGGCTACCGCCTGTCTGCTTGCCATAAATAAATGCACTCATGCTACCATTCTTAGACTTCATTTTCTCCACCTCCCAGTGCTTCAATCGCCATGTTAATAGCTTCAATCGTTTTTTTGTTTGCGCCTACGAACTCATGCTTTGATACATCAGATAAATTTAATTCCTCAAATATCCCTATCGACTTGGACACTACCCTCTGTTCCCTACGCAAATAATCTATTGCCTCGTTAACATTCATCAGATTCCCTCCCTCGATTTGAATTTCTTTCTCTTTTATGCTTTCCGTTGTCGTACACCGTACATTCATATACCTGCTTTGGGGTTACTGCAATATTTTCATAGTCTCCAATTGTTGCAATGAATATTCCAATAATCCAAATAATATAAACAACTAACATTGCCTTACTCCTTTCTAAAACGGGCACTTGCTAGGATTGTTTAAAATCAAACTCTTACCCTGTTCCGCAACGTCCACATTCGCCCCATTTACGGCATTTTTCATCTTGGCGATAAAACTGTCCTTATCAGCATTTTCATTCGATAAATGGCACATTATGACGTTCTGCAAGCTGTCTGAATCATTTGCCTTGACAAAATCGCAAGCGGTATCAATGGATAAGTGACCTCTAAAAACGTGATTAGCTTTCGGATTGTCGGCATCAACTAAATCCCTGTCATAGTTCACACCTAACAGAATGTGATTGATATCCTTAAACTTCCACTTGACAACCTCACAATCGGTTATATAAAGCATTTTTCCCATTTCCTTGTGAGTAATCAGAAATCCGAATATCGGGCAAGGCTCACCATTTGCGTTTGTGTGTGTCCAACTTCCGTCTATCGTTGTTAAATCAAAAGGTTTTACTGTAAATCCGCCCATATTCATTGATTTACAGCTATCGCCTAAATATGGTGCATATACAGGTATTCCCATTGACTTAAAATCGTTTAATGACTTGCTGTGGTCTAGAGGTGGGTGTGACTTATAATCACACCCTTTATCCCCCTTATATCCCAGTTCAAGCCTTTCTTGATTTCCTTAATCGGTATTCCGCAATCAAGGATAAGTGTTTCTCCGCTGTTGGAAGTTAAGGTGTAGGAATTACCTGTACTTCCTGTTGCGATACATTTAAGTTTCATATGCGTTCTCCGTTTTTAGCCTGTCTTTTACACCAACAATCAATATATCTATGTTCATCTTCCAACCTAGTTACTAGATACTTCCTGTATTTGCTAATCAAAGGCTTCATCTGTTTGTTGTAAACATCCTCATTAATATAGTTCCATATATCCATATAAATCGTGTTATACTTAATCAGTGGCTTATATTCAAACACATCATCATTTACGATATTTACTTTTGAATTAAGTGGTAACTGTTTTCCGACAAGCTCTATAACTTCGCAATTTTTCTCAACAACTGTTATTTGTTCAACATCTTCCTTATCCTGTATTGCAAGAATGATAAGACCTATTCCAAGACCACCAATAAGAACATTTCCGTGTGCATTGCGAACAAAATCTTCATTTGTTTTCTTTTCCATAGGTGTATCAGACATCACACACCTACATCCATTTACGAGCCTCACATATTCTCCAGGCGGTATCCCGCATCGGACAGTTGCATAAAAGTTATTATCCGAAATTTTGTAATGTTGAAGTTTAAAATCTCCGACCTGTCCATCTATCAGTATCGAGGACATATCTTTATACATACTCATACTTCCACCTCATCATCTTTCGGGAACTGGAAATAATTCCGTGTCATCTTATCAAAATCAGTTTCCGACAAACCTCTTACGAATGAAGCACCTTTTTCAGTATTTATTATCGTTTTTAAAAAAGTGACCTTTTCATGTTGCTCTCTTAACATTTCCATAGCCTTAAATGCCTTTTCTTCGGTGGAGTACTCCGCAAGTGCCTGTGAATCGGTAATCAAGTTGCTGTTAAAGAAGTAAATCTTCTTGTTAAGCCTGATAACCGCCACATGCTCGTATGGCACATCTGTTGTTCCGTCCTGACTAATTATTCTCATGCTTGCCCTCCATAATTTCCTTTAAAACTGCACCAAAATTGCTATCGGTAACGGTAAAGCACTTATCAGGGCATCCAATAGCCTTATTCAGTATCATGTCGAAGAGCTGCTTATCACCATGGAGCACTTTTTCATATATCGCTTTAGTTAGAACTCCCCAATCGGCTATAATTTCCGCACCCTTACCGTCAATCATTACTATTCCCTTGTTACTAGTAATCATATAACCTCCTATTCTGCCGTCATAAATGGCGGTAACTTCGTCTGCTCTGTTGACTGCTCCTTGGTTGCTTCTATCGCCGTTGCACTGGAATTATCTTCTATGAACTCAACTGTATTAGAGTTCTCGTCAATCTCAGCCTGTGCAAGCTGATAAACTTCGTCCATTTCAACCTGTGCCTGTCTTGCCATTGGGTCATAATTCTTCGGAAACTTTCTTGTGGCATTGTTGCACATTTTTCTCTGAATCATACTCTCTGGAGTATCAAGCCAAGCACCACTTATAAAAGGTCTTGCAAGCTCGCATTCAAGCATTTCATCTACTGTCTTGCACGCTCTTAAGGCATTGAGAACTTCTTCCTTCTTTTCCTTTATTTTTGCTTTCTCTTCCGGTGTAGCATCGTAACGTGTTCTTGCAACTTCCTTGTTATACTGCTTTTTTGTTCCGGTAATTACCCCAAATGTTTCATTCATCATATTCTGTTTAACGTGAGCCAAAAGATTGACCTTAACACTGTCTCTGTCCGCAGAGAGATAAGTTACTGTTCCGTCCATCAGCTTAACAGGGTACACAACCCTTACCGCCTTATCGGAAACGCTGTTCTCCTCCCACTCAGGTTCCGTCACGGTAAGTCCCTTGTGCTTAGGTGGTATGTATTTATCTCCCTCTTTGACTATCCAGTATGGATAAACCTGTTTGACATCTTTTCCGTAATTAGTAAGTAGGGAATCATAACCACTGCCTTCAATTCCCATTTCGACCTGCTGCTGCCAAATTTCTTTTCCGTCGGCATCTTTTCCGATGTTCACATTCCTCAACTGAAAATAACATTCTCTCGGATATGCGCTTGCGTTAAGTTTAAGGCTTGCGCAACGCTTAACAATGCCTCTCAAATTGCTTGTATCAAGGCTGCACATATTAACCTTAGGATTGCTCTTAACAAGGTTAAAAATGCTTGTCATGGCTTCCATAGCACACTCTTTAGCGTAATCGTCCATATCCATTCCGCAAGCCTTATAATCGTCAATAATAAGGCCTGTCATAGCATTACTCCATTCACTTAATGAGGTGGTAAATGCTTTCTTCTCTGCAACTGCTGTATTCTCTGCCATAATTTTTTCTACCTTTCTAATTGATTTATTTTAATGTTCTATTACTCCTCTGATTTAAAGATTGAAGAGGAAAAGACACAAACTGGGCGAATGCTGACGCTACCGTTGCAACCACCAGCGCAAATACAGCCGGACGGAAGAACAACAATAGTAGCTGTCTCGTAATTGTTGTATGACGTACTCCACGGAGTAACAAGCCACCACCAATCATCTGTGTTAGGTATAAGGCTTCTGTACTTGCGGTATTCGTCAAACGTGAGAAGCGATACCTTGTCCTCACATTCGCCGTACTCAGTCTGCCCATCAAGTGAAAGCAAATCTCGCTTAAATGAGACGATATTCTCTTCTCCTATCTCATCAGCAATCTTCTCAACAAATTCTGCATTAAGATATTCTCTTAACTGGCTCTGAACCCAGTCATTAGAAGTCTTGTCGAACATCATCTTGTCTGTAAGCCTGTCCGCAAGGCACATATAACCCTCATCTGTAATATCAAGTATCTTCCAGCTAAGCCCTGCAAGCTCAAATGTATCTCCGACCTTTAACCCAGTAAAACGCTTTCTCGCCTTAGTCTTAACATTACCTTCAAGCGCAGCTATCTTATTGCTTAATTCGGTTATCTGCTCCTGCAGCATCTCCATTGTTAATGTAGCCATAATTGTCATTCTCCTCTCGATACAAAGATATTAGATTTTAAGATACAAACTGGGCGAATGCCGTTGAAGGAGTCATAGCTGTAGTAGCTGAAATCGCCAGATGGATAAACAGCGGCTATTTCGTACAGATAACCTCTTTCTTCCGTAGACCAAGGTGTGCATGCCCAACACCAATCGTCTAAATCCTTATTAACAAGTAAAACATTGTACTGCCTTGCTTCATCAAACGTGATAGGTCTTACCTTGCAAGTGCAAGGCTCAAACTCATGCTGCATATCAACTGAAGTTAAATCAACAATATGCTCGACAAGATTATCTGCTCCCAATTCAGCTTCAATAATAGGCTGTATATCGCTCTCAATAACTTCCTTGAGGTTTGACTTGCTGTAATCTCGTGTATCTTCATCAAAGACAATACCCTTTGCCATGAAGTTCTTAGATATTACCTTTGTAGCTCCATTCTTCTGTTCAAGCACAATAAAATCATGTTCTCCAATCTTGAATACCTCGCCCGGTTTAAGCTCCGATAGCTGTACCTTGTTAGCTTTTTCAGCTTCTTCTAACTGCTTAACAAGCTCTCTTGCCATATCTAACGCCTTACTCATTCTTCCTATCCCTCCATAATCTCTAAATTCTTATATTCGCTGTCCACAATCAGCATAATTGTCTGTCCGTCAACCATCTGTGCAACCTTGCTTTGATTGCTCTCGTCAAGGCTCTCCGCATCATCAAGCCATACCGGGCAAGTAATACCGCTAATCTTCTGAATAGAGTTGCAAATATCAACCCTGCCAAGAATCCTGTTGCCCTTATTGCTCATAGTGGTAAGAATCGACTTTCCATCAACTGTAGGTATGCAAACCGACTTGTAACCGCCAGACTTATTCAGTTCAAACAACTTCCACTTAACAAGTGAGAAGTGGCTATTGATACTGTCAGACAATGTTTCATTCTTTGCCTTATCCAGTTCATCAAGTAAATCAAGGATTTTCTCGGCATTTGCCTTATTCTGTTCCTGTGTTCGCTGTTCTGCCCTTAATTCTTCAAGTCGCTGTTCATCTGCTGCCGTATCAGACTTTGTAATCTGGCTTTCACAGTCTGCTAACTGCTGCCTTAAAGCTGTTTCTTGTGACTTTAATTCTGCCTTGACCGCCGAAATATCATTAGCCTTGTGCATAGCCTGTTCCTTTTCGGCTATCTCATTAGCAAGTGCTTTGTATTCCTCTGTAGCTGCCACATCAATTTCCTGTGGAAGTTCGGATAACTGCTTTTCGAGGTCTGCAATGGCTGTATTCAGCATTTCAAGGCTTTCCTTATGCTGTGGCAACTCTGCTTTAAGACTTTCAAGCGTAGCTTTTTCCTTATCAAGCCTTTCCTTGTACATATTGCCATTGTCAGTAATTGTCTTTAAGTTATCAGCCTTATGTTTTGCAAAATCAGCCTTTAACTGTTCTTTCTTATCTTCCTTATATTCATTACCGCAATAAGGACAGATAAGGCTTGAATCGTCAAACTTACGCTCATTTTCTTCTTTCCACTTATCACGCTCCACCTGCAAGCAAGCCTTAATGCTCTCAATGGTCTTTTCTGAACTGGCAATACAGCTTTCGGTATCGGCAATAGTCTTTTCTGTCTGCTTAACAAGAAACTTCTTGTCAGTAATCTTATCCTCAATCTCTCTTCTAGCCTTGATATTCTCCTCGTTCGCCTTGCGTGATAAATCTCCCTGCTTAAACTTCAAATCAAGAATATCGGCACTAGCCTTATCGTATTCAGCCAACAACTTGTCATTGTCGGTCTGCTTTGCAATGCAACCAGCAATCTGCTCTTTAAGGCTGTTTCTAAGCAGTTCAAGGTCAGATACATCAATATCAGACTTAATCTGAATATCTCTTTCCTTTTCCTTAATCTGCCCTTTGATAACAGGCGATTGCTTGTCAACATCAGATGAAATCAATTTATTCATTGAGCGGATTTCTTCGACAGTGTATTTTTCAAGCATTGGTACTAATTCTGCCAACTCTTTTCTTGACCTTGCCATATCTAAGTCCGTAACACTTTCAATTAAACTGAAAAGATATTCTCTCATTTCATCTGGCTTTCTACTAAGAAAAGCATTGATATTACTGCAAGCCTTGAACATCTTCATATTAATGCCCAGATACTCATTAAATGCTGTTAAAGTCTTAGGAACGCTGTTGATGTAATAAGAGTTATTATCACTGACAGTTGTTACAATTTTTCCATCTTTTACAGCTTCTTTATAAGTACGCTTCTGCACTTTCTTCATAGTGACTTCTTTTCCGTCTGCATCCAGTACAAGCTCGACTGACACGTCCATATCATCAACCGATACTCCGTCAACCTCACGCCTGACAACTGGGTTATCTCTCAACTCATAATCGCAGTTAAACAAGCACCACAAATACGCGATTGCTATTGTTGACTTGCCGACACCGTTCTTAGCCATAAGCTTAGTAATGGCGTAAAAATCAAAATCCTTGCTTGCGTAACACATGAAGTTCTCAACCCTCATGTTCAAAAGCTTAATATTCATTCCTCTTAGTCCTCCTTCTGAACGGCTCCTGTAATCTTGCCGTCCTCAATCACAACCTCCATGTTTCCGGCTGCACATAATATCTGCAATTCATCAACATACATTGCGTTCAAGTCTGTGATAATCATTTTCGCTTTCCTCCTCTTGCAAATTTGTCTATGATTTTCTTTTTGTCTCCGTCTTTGCCGACAAGATAAAAATAAAAATCTGTCTCCTTATCAAGCATCCAGTCATTAGCATTAAGCCCATGTGAAGATACTATGATTTTCTGTTCTCTTGTCAGTCGCTTAGGCTGCTTCATTCCCTTACTCTCACTCTCCATTCTTCCCACACACCGAAAGTCAATGCGTCAGCGTGATTCTCAAAATATATGTCAATCCTGTTACCCTTGATTGCACCGCCGCAGTCCTCAGCAACAAATGTTCCGATTCCCTCAATATCCACCATAGAGCCATAAGGAATAATCGTAGGGTCTACCGCTATGGTAACACCCTCAACGGCATAAGTTCCTGTTGCAGTTATTCGGTCATTCTTCCCACAACACTTCTCACAACCGCAATATGCTGTAAGCGTGAATGTCTGCCATTCGTCCGACGCTTCCTCAACAAGACCATATATCGGCTTCTCTATGTAGTTGAGTGCTGTCGGTGTAACATAAATGCAAATTGCACACAAGATACTGCTTAGAATCGACATTACTCCTCCTTACATTCAACAATCTCGCCATTACGCATTGTGTAAAATGTATCTTCTTTGATGTTATCTCCATCAACTCTTATCATCTTTGCTCCTTTAAGCGTCCACAATTCCTGCGTCCAGTAATTATCTTCATCACCTTCCCAGTCGGCTAATACAAGATAAGAACCAATAACTCCTTTAGCTTTGCCGTGATAACCCCAAGCAACTGCTATGCTGTCTTTATCGTCTGCGGATGAAGCTCCCTTGTAGCCTGTTGCGGATGAAGCTCCGCAGTTGCCTGTTGCGGATGAAGCTCCGTAGTCGCCTGTTGCGGATGAAGCTCCCTTGTAGCCTGTTGCGGATGAAGCTCCGTAGTCGCCTGTTGCGGATGAAGCTCCGTAGTTTGAATTGCTGTCGGTTTCTTTATCTATTCTGCTCTTGGTATATTCAATGGCTGCCTTAACCATGCCGGCAATATTCAAACTGGCACCTATCTTAATCTTAGTCGATGCAAGCTTAGTGTCATCGCCCTTGCGGCTGATTTCTCCGTCCTGCTCAACCTCATTGAATACACTCTCACTAGGAGCATAATATTTAAAGCAGTCTAACGGATACTCGCACGCATGGAATCCTGTTTTACACACTTCTGCCTTATCAGTTTCGTACTCTTTGCCATCTTCGTACTGAAATCCTCGGCAAGTCATATCCTTTTTAAACCCTTTGTATGCTTTGATTGCCATTTCATTCTCCTCTCCCTAAAAACTTATTAACAAAATAAACTTGTCCTTTGCCTGTAACCTTTGTCGTGCGTGTAGTCCTTACACTTCCGTCCGGATTCTGCACGTTGCTTTCCTTGACCTCGAATAAGCCCTGCTCAACATATCTCTGCATAGGCATATTGTAAGAACTTCCGCTCTTGACTAAATATCCGTTGTTGCGTAACCAGTCAAACAACCGCTTCTGTCCTATTTGGTAGCCGTTCTGACATATCAGCTTCGCCAAGTCTCCGACAAGAATTGAAGTCTTGCTCGTAGCCACAGCATCAGCAAAAATTTCTTTCGGCTTCATTCTCTCATTAGCTTCGATAAGCCTTATGTTATTCTCTTTCAATCTGTCTATTGTCTGATTGGCAATTTTTAATGCTCTTGCCATTACTTGTTCTGGCGTGTTCCAAGCCTTTTCAACGTCTATAAGGTATTGCCTGCAAGCCTTACCTTTATCCGTTCTGCTCATAAGGCAAATGTGCTTTGCCATATCGACAGACAAGTTATAGTCTTGAATTTCCTTTTCTCCGCCGTACTGATTGCTCTGTACCTTTAGGTACGCACCTGTAAAATCTTCTCCCTCAACGAACCCTTGAGAATTTGTCTCAAACCAAGCACTAAATCTTTTCTCAACTCCAAGGGCTTCATGTAGTTCTCTCGCTGATACAACCTGTGCATCAGCATCAACTTTGATTAACTCGTTCATTCTTCTCCTTTCTTGTGTTATAATCTCCTTATCATTCAATAAGGAGGTGACTTGCTTTGCCAGTTGAACAAATTGTGTCTGCTTATGCTACCGCTAAGATTTGCGGTTATAACGGCTCTTTAGATGATTTCAAGAAACTGTACGTCCAATACTATTCGGAAATCATAAACTCCCTGCCGGCTGAAAAACCGCAATCAGCAAAAATTGAAGCGGCAATCAACCCTTTCCGTAGGTAGACTTGCTTCTAAAAGCTTCAATCACTGGCGTAATGGCGGTGAGAACTTTGATAGACAGCTCAATGTTAGTTTCTTCAATCTTCTTACCGCCATTTATAATGTCCTGATAATCGTCGATGACATCCATTGCTATGTGCTGTGCAAGTTCGTCAATCCCGATGTATCGGTCATCATCTTTCTTGACTATCACAGCTTTTCCAGTACTGTCTACAATACTGTATCTCTGCTTATCCATTCTTACTCCTTTCTGCTGTTCTCTGTGTCTGCGTGCTTGCTCTGCTGATTCTGCTCTGCCATGTTCTCGACTTTGCCAAGAATATAACCCTTGTCGAAATCTGACATTTTGGGAATTGCATCCTTGAGCTTCTCAACTATCTGCTTTTCTCTCTCACTCATGTAATCGCTCCTTTCTGTTGACCTTGTAAGCATACAATAGCACACTCTGTTAGCATTGTCAATACTTTTTGTTGACTTTGTTTGCATTGCGTGTTATATTATGATTACAGAAAAGAGGTGAGACAATGAACGAACGTATCAAGGCATTAAGAGAAAGCTTAAAGAAAAGTCAAGAAGAGTTCGGAAAAGATTTAGGATTGACAAGAAACTACATTTCATTAGTGGAAAATGGAAATAGAAATCTTTCTGGACAAACTATCAAATTGCTGTGTTCAATGTTTAATGTTAATGAAGATTGGCTGCTGACTGGCAATGGAAATATGTTTATTGAGAAGTCTAAAGATGAGCAAATTGCTGAACTGCTTGGAGAAATCCAAAAAAGTGGTGAAAATAATTTTAAGCATAGACTTGTGAGTGCTTTAGCAAAACTCAATGAAAGTGACTGGGATAGTTTAGAGAAGTTAATAGACTTGATGACAAGATAAGAAAAACTGGGAGGTTTTAATTCTCCCAGTCTTTTTTTATTTTAAGAGTGTTTTTACATAAGCATATATTGTCTTTATCCAGTGAATGTTATTACACTTTTGTATCAGTTTGATTATCTTATGCTTGTAGTCCTCAATATCCTCTCCCAAAGTTCAACCCTCCCAAAATCCACACGTTTTCCAGTAGCGATGCACCCATTATAGAACATCAGTTCGATATTATCAAGCACAAGGAACGGTGCAACGCCAATCACACCGCTCCTCGCCGAAGCTTGATGTTGTTCCAGTTAGGAACATGTTGAGCATAACACAGAATCAACGCTAACTCACTCTCAATCGCACCAAAAAAATCGACAAAATACGCAGAATACGGAGGTATTATCATGGACAAAACTATTATTACAAACAATATTGTAGGGAAAATGACTGTTTGTGATGTGTATGGTGACCACCTTTATGTACAATCAATAATTGATTATGTCTCTGATAATAACCAGTATAAAGATGATAGAGCTATTTTTGCTGTTTATGGGCTGACATAATATCAATTTCTTTTAACCCACTCGTAAGGTTCGGTTGTACTAATGGAATAGATGTTGCCCGGCTTCGATATCGCTATCACCACAAGATTATACCCAAAGACCATGCAGCTATTGCCTTGAGATGGAGTATTATCACTATTCCATTCGATGTAACCCATGAACGGTTGTTTTTTGCTTAAATTTAATATACCCGAGTTATCATAATTAGACAGATTAAAGAAATCCAACTTTGAGGTTAAATTATTATTTACCTCATTTATCGCGTCTGCATTTGTTTTGACGCCATTCTCCACGTTATTGAGCTTATCAGGTGTAATTTCCTCGCCGTAAGCCCAGTTATGCTTGTTATAGTCAATCGCCATTATCTTCTACCTCGCTTTCTTTTTGGGTTGCTTTTTCCTTAGCAGCTCTTAACTGTGCCGCTTTTTCCAATTCTGCCGCTTCTCTGGCAACTGCGGCATCTGCTTCTTTCTCTAACTGTGTAGTCAAATCCTTAAGTGCAAGTAGCTTTACCTCAGTTTCAATCGGCGACTGATTGATGTACTGTGCAAGTGAACTTCTGAATGCCCTTATGTCATAATTACTCATGCTACCTCTCCTTTCTTTTCAAGCTCGGTTACGCGGGCTTTAAGTTTTTGTATTTGCCATACACACAGGGCTATTAACTCTTGCTTATTAACTCCAAGTTTATCCTCGTTGATATGGTCAAATAATGCCATGTCTGCCTCGATTCCTGCTTCTGTAATCGCTTTCTCAATGTCTTGTGCGATGAAGCCCAGGTGTCTTTGGGTTTCCACGTATTCTGTGCCTTTGTTATAATAAAATGCTGATGGCTTTAGACTATTAAAAAGTTCTTCCATGTGTTCTTCATCGTCCAGACTTTTGATTGTGTTCTTGTATCGTGCATCTGATGTATTATTAGCGGCAATGCATATCTTGTACCAATCCGATGATGCAGTGTATTCATCAAAATGTGTTACCCATGTTCCACTCACGCCTAAACCGTTAGAGTAGAATCGGCGTATACCATCTGTCCAGTATTGCATTATCTCACCTCTGTTATTAACTTGGTAAGCCGGCTTGTCTGCTGAACATTCACCTATTACCCACAGTCCCGCTTCATTCATTACAATGTTGTTTGCCCCTATTGCAATGGCTCCGCCGTCCATTGCACACGCTTCAAGTCGCCGCCCTTTAATTGTTCCGGTTGTTATATTATCAGCATTGATTACAGTCTGTCCGCTTTCTTGTAATGCCGATATTGTGACAAGCCCTTTTAAATCAAGCTTGCTCGATGAAATCAATACTTTTTCGGCACTGGCATTGATTTCGGTTACAAGCTTGTCTTTCGACACTTTGGTTTCTAGCCCTTCTGCCGTAGCTTTGATAGACGTTTCCAGTCTGCTGACAACCCCCTTTGTTGCGTAAGTCTTGCTTACATTCGTCATAATGCCCTCTGCGCTTTCGCTTATCGCTAAGTTCATCTGTGTAGTGGTTGAGTAATTGCTTATCGTCTTGCTAAAGTCCTTTTTCAGTTCATCCGCTGAGAGCTTAATGCTCGCCTGAGCATCAATCTTGGTTATGTAATCCGAGTTAACCTTAGTCTCGAACTTTGATAAATCAGCAGATAGTCCGTCTGCCGTAGCTTTATACTCAGCTAACTTCTTATTGACCCACGAAAATTCGGTATCGCCAACATCGGAAAATCCCCATGTGTCACCGTTCTTGATGAACCTGTACGTTTTGCCGGCAACCTCATCATAAACAAGTGCTCTGTTGTGTTTCTTATAGCTTGTGTCTGAATAAGTAAACCTCAATCCCTGCGTAAGCTTATCACCCACCACTGGTCCCGATGTCCAGTTGTACGCCGGATAATTTTGTAAGGTCGGAGTTCCTTGTATGGTGTAGACCTCATTGGCACCATCAAGGGCTTTATTAACCTCACTTATCTGTGCCGTAAGTCCCTCTGCTGTCCTGTTGAACTCTGCACTCAATGTGTTGACATAATCCCTAGTTGTGTACGTCTTAGATATATCTTCCTTGATTCCGTCTGCTGTGGTCGCCACAAGTGTCTTGGCATCAATCTGTGTGATATACTCATTCGTCACCTTGGTTGACAGCTGCTCAACGCTCTGAGTAATTCCTTGTGCAGTTACATTAAGGTCTGCTATCTGCTTCTGAATCACCGAATATTCAGTGTCGGCTATCGGCTCCCATATCCACATATCATTCTTTTTTATAAAACGGTATGTAGTCGCCGTATCCTCATCGAAAAACAATGTCCTCTGGTGTTTACGATACACCTCATCCGAATAAGTAAACTTTGTGCCCTCAACAAGTATATCGCCAACCTTGGGACCGGCTACCCAGTTGTATGCCGGGTAATTATAGAGTGTTGGTACTCCGTGACCGTTGATGACGGTTATCTCGCCATCTATCTGCGATTGCAAACTCTGTATCTTTACATCCAGTTCCGATGCGGTCTGTGTTATCTCATTCTTTAATCCGGCTTCAACATTCGATATTTCCGCTTTGTTCTGGTCTACATCACGGATTAGTCGGTTCACTCTACCTTTAAGTTGTGTAATTGACTTATTAGAGCTGTTTATCTGTGTGGTGCGTAATTGTTCGCCTTGTGCCGTATAACTGTCTGTAAGGGCTTGTATGCCCTTTAAGGTGCGTTCTAAGACGTAAGTGTTTATCTCTGCATACTTGCTTGATAAGTTGACTGCATCGCCAACTTCGATACATGGATTGCCGAGGCTTGTTATTTCTGCCGGACGGTACGTTATGCCTTTAATCTTGTCGAATATATTAGTTGCAATAGCCTTTAGTGTCGCCGCATCCTTGCCGTACACAAGAAAGTTATTCTCAATAACGTAAGTGTTACTGCCTGTGCCGACAATAGCTCCTATATCGTTCTCGTCCTGTCTAATTTGCAACTTGTCAATCTGTGACACAATGTAGTCTTGATAATCAGCACTTGTGTAGTAGCTCTTGTTGATTATTATAGGTGCCGTGTTGCTAAGGTATACAAACTCGAATTGCCCACTTCTGCCGATATGCCCCAAGCAACCGTTAATCTCGCAGATAGCATTGAGGACTTGACCGCCGCTAAGTTCGTCAGTGTCAACACTTCTGCTTACAGTCATAGTATCGTTGACAAGAGTAGTTTCTTTTTGCGTGATGCCAAAATGAGCAAAAAAACTGTCTCTAAAAGTCTTGAATGTGATGTAAGTGTCCGCTGTCGGCAAGATACTATTGTACCAATCAACCACATCGGCGTTAATCATATCGTACAACGCATCGTAAGCCTCAATCTCGCGTTTTATTCGGTCTGCCGTAGGTTTATCAGACACAACTTTATAACGCCCTAAAATGAACGAATTATCGCTGTTGCCATCAAGGATTATCTTGACAGTTATCCACTTATCTTTCAAGGACGTGAACACATTCGACATTGTGAACTTAACCGCCGCCGCTTCACACGCTCCGAAAGTAAGTTCACTCTCGGAACACAAGCTCTCAGTCAGTTCAAAGCTCTCTTGGTGCAGTTCTGTGTTGGTGATTGTCACGGAGCCGTCATCAGTCGTGATAACAAACTGCTTATTCACATTCTGACGATAAAACAAGTCTTGTAAGGTGTAATCAACCATTGTATACACCTCCTATAAACGACATGTGGAATGAGCTGTAATGAAGCTCACCGCCGTATGTGCCGTATATTTGCGGTTGAAAGTCGGCAAGGTAGCCTTTTTGCGTTACATAATCGTTGTACTCAGGAATAAAAGCTGTGATTATACACTCTCTACCCCTTGAATTAGTGTAACTGTTGCGAATGTTCGACATAAGCTCCTCTAATCCGTTCTCGCTTCCTGTCAGCATGGCGCGCACATCAAACTCAACCTTTAGTGCTTTCAATTCCACGGCGTTACGGTGCAAATAGCCGTTAGCATCCGTGTAATCGTCTATGTCTTGCATGTTTACATAAGCCTTGTAGCTGTCAGCCTTGATGAATTTTTGCGGGATAATATATTCTCCCACCTTAACTAAAAAACCGCCGTATGCCACCTTTACCGCCTTTCTAGGGCATAATAAAAGCACCTATCAATGATAGATGCTAAAATGCTATGTCCTGTCCTGTCTTATTTGTAATAAATGCTCCCTTGTAGCCAGACGCTAACAGCCTGAGCCTTGTTGCCGTAGCACGCCAGTACGCTTCGTATGCTCCAACCTGTACATGGTAATTGCCCTCGTAATACTTGATTATTGTATCAAATCCCTTAGAGCGCACGCCTCTTGCCATGTTCACTGCGTAAACCTTGTTCTCGAAAGCTCCGACCTGCACACGATAGTACTTGTCAGTGGTTGCCTCAATCTTTGGTGTCTGATTAGGTAAATCAGCGTTGATGTACGGTGTCGGGTCTATCCAACTAAACTTAGAGGTATTCATAAACGAATTAGCACCCCAAAAGTCGCTTGCATCAACCTTGTAAGCCTTGGTGTACTTCCTTAGCTCGAAATGTAAATGTATTCCTGTTGAATGACCGGTGTTGCCGATAATGCCTATTGGTGTACCTTTCTTGACAACATCACCTGTCTTAACCCTAAGCTCTCTCATGTGTCCGTAGCCAGTGACATAGTTGTCATTATGCAGAATCCACACGGCATTGCCATAGCCGTCACCGTTGCCAGCGTAAAGCACTGTGCCGTCCGAATGAGCCACAATATCGCTCTGAATGTATCTGTTGTCCTTCTGCGGCACAAGGTCAATTCCCTGTGCATAACCGCCATTCTTGACTGCCTCAATGTGCTGTGCGTAGTTCTGCGTCACAGCATAGCCCTGAACTGCCAATACTCTGTTACCAATGTTCATAGTCTTATCCCTCCATGTGTCTAATTTATCTAATAAAAAAGACAGCCCTTGTGGACTGCCCTATTATTATTAATAATATACTGTATTTCTTTATTTACTTTTTATTATTATATATATACTCTTATTAATCTTATCTACTCTTATCTATATCTATACTTATCTAGGCTACGTTTTGTTTACAGACTGTATACAGATTTTAGTATAGTAAATTGTAAAAGTAGATTTTAAGCCTTTTGTGTGCTACAATCTTCCTTGGAAGGAGGTGTATTATGTACAAAAGAGTATACGGTTTTTGTTCAACTCAAAACAAGGACTATTCGGTAAGCGTTTACTATGTTAATGCTTCAACCACTGAAAACACCCAGTATATTAAAGGTCGTGGAATCTGTGATTATACCAAATGTGGTAATGACTGTAATTTACCTCAATGTCCTATTGTTTCTAATGCTCCGCAAAGCATAGGATAAAAACTGTGGGGTAGCCAGTGCTACCCCTTTATACTCAATTCAATCTCTCCTACGCCTTTTTGCATAGTCAACATCTGTCCGTCAACTGATACATCAAATGCGTTGAGGTCTAGTGTTAATGTCGGTGCTTTGCCTGCCGCATGTTCTAACTTATAGTTTCTTACACCATTGAGTTTCTTGCCGTCAATGAATATCTGTGAAAAAGCTCCGTCTGTTTTGATTTCAATTCTTGAATTTTCCATCACTAATGCTCCTTTCATCAAACAATACATTCTAAAAGTACGTTTAACGTACATACCTTTGTAATGCTTAAAAGGGACAAATTGTCCCATTAAAAATTGCTTACAAAAAAACAGCACCCCATTTCTGAGGTGCCGCTGCACTACTAATCTGTTTACTTTATCCAATTCAACATTTCGTCAATCCAGTTCGTCGCTATGTCTGCAAGCTCCGGGAAGTAATCCACAAGGTCAAGCATATAACGCTTTTCGCGTCCTGTTTCCTGCTGATATATCCTGTCTGCTTCGTTGAGGTCATATTCAGCCCCTATCCTTACAAGCAACTTATGGATAACAGTTGACTGCTGCCAGCCAAGCCTTGAGCATATCCAGTTTATTTTCTCAACATTGCGGTCATACCAGCTTTTGGTTTTTGGCAATGGTGTTCCGCTTGTGTTGTACTTTAGACCATCATCAATCAGAACCGTGGAAACCGCTGTCTGCGGCTGTGCCTTAGCCTTGAAGTAACCATTCACAAGGCTACGCTGTACTTGCCATGATAAATCATCGGTGAAACCTTTAACAACCATCAAATACCCACTTTCAGTCAAAAGATATGTTTTCAGATTAGGATTTCCAACTATTTTTTCGTTAGGGGACAACTTGTCCCCTAAGTCTTTTCTTGTTAGTTCAAAGTAATCTTCATTTAAAATAAAGTGACTTTTATATCTTTCAAAAGTTCTCTTGCTGGACCCTGGCTTCTTCTGGTGAACAAAATCTATATCCCTAAGCGTAACTACTCTTTCACCATTGTATTCCTTAATAGATAGCTCTGTTCCCTCAATCTTTACAAGCTCTGCCATATCACTCACCCCACTTCTCTAAGAATAATCTTACAAATGTAGCAAGATATTCCAGTGTGCCGCCACTTGTTATGCTGTCAATCAGCTTGTGAAGTATTGCTCTGTTTTCTTCCATTATGCAACACCTGCCTTCCCTTTTGAGGTAAGTTCATAGCCGCCCATGACACGCCTTACGCTCTTGTCATTCATAGTAGCGGCGAAAGCTGCGATACCGTCTAAGTACTTCTCGTTATCACAATCCAAGGCAATCTGCATAATGATTTTTCTCAACTGCTCTTTCCTGCACTCGCAAAGCAGTCTCATGTTTTCCTCGTCTACCTTGTCAAATTCTTCTCTCCAGTTAATTCTTGCCATATCATACCATTCCTTTCCAAAAAACCTTGATTTTCCGCAAAAGGAATGATAGTATAGATTTATCAATTCCTTTGCGGATTGTACATTTAGGAGTAATCGTGTGACCGCCAAATCTTGCGATTACTTCTTTTTTGCCTTTTGGTATTCATCTTCGATACCACGTCTGACAATCTCTGAACGGCTTACATTGAGTTTTTCTGCCGAATAATCCAACTTCTTAACGGTTTCGTCATCAAGCCTTGTCCTCAACATAAAGTCTTTGGGATTGTCTTTGATTTTTTGCCCTATTTTAGGCGACACGCTTATCACTCTCCTTTTATTTTGTAGCAACAATTTGTTGTGCTTTTATAATACATTTGTTGCTACACTTTGTCAAGAGTTATTTTTAATTTTTTTGCAAACAAAAGGGAGCTTCTCAGCTCCCTTCTGCTTATTTCTGATATAACACAATAGGTTCTGTCTTTTCTAGCGAATTAAATCCAGAACCATAACAAATAAATCTTGTCTCAATATTTTCAATATCAGATATTGGACAATCCTTTGCGCTGTCGGAACTTATCCTCATTCCCTCCTTAGATTTCTTTCCAGCCGCAATGTCACAAGAATAAATTGGGTCAACCATGTAACCATTTATAGACATTTCTCTTGCTTGCACTGTCATACTTTGGTCTGTCAAGTTCTCTACTGTGACGATTATATCATAGCTGCCATCGTTATATCTCGTTTTTTCAACGCCGTTATATTCCACCCTTATGTAACTATCTTCATAAACTATATTGTCGGCTTCATTTGCATTATCAGGTGTTATAGGCTTGTATTCTACCCCGAAAGCATCAGATAAAAATTGAGAAAAACTGTTAAATGTATCGTAAAAACACATTTTATTTTCTTCAATTTCAACATCAATTCCCAAATCACACCATTCAGGAAGTGTTGTCAATATATTACCATATCTATCAGTGCTGCCTACAACTGTTTTACCGCCTATTTTTGAGTAAACAATACTGCCATCTGAACATTTTATTGTTAAAGTAAAATCAATATATTCACTATCAACATCATTGATTATTCCAGCAAATACAAAATACATTATAGTTGCCATGTCAGAATTATCAGCCGTAGCATTTATAATATATTGTGATTTCATGCCACTAGTTAAGGCAGTATATTCCACATTTCCACCAGTAACATCATATTGTCCTTTACGGCTATCAGACAGCTCAACTTCGGTTGCTGTTTCTGCAATAGTAGTTGTTTCTGGAATTTTCTCGGTTGTGGTTTCTGTCGGCGTAGTTGTCTCTACATTTCCTTGCGGACTATTGCAACCGCAAACCATCAATGCGGCAAATAAAATAATTACTCCGATTTTTAATCTTCTCATATTATCTGCTCTCCTTGCTGTCAAGGTGTTTTCTGATTGCGTGGACATCAACACATAACCTTATGGTTAAAAACAACCATATCGCCGCCAAAAAAGTAGCAATAACATATACTGCAACATCCATTTTGTCTTGTGAAATTAAAACAAACGAAGCAATAATTACTCCTGCAATCAATATAGCCAATATTGCACCACCTACGCCACTTCCCTGATTTTGAGTTGCATTTGTTTCATTCTGTTCCATAACATATTACCTCCCATATAATGTAGTGACTTCATTATTACACGATATGAGAGGTATGTCAACTCAATCAATGCTCGAATAATCCTCGCCCTGTCCTCTGAAAGTAGCTTCTATCTTCCTTGCGGACAACATTACCGATTGCCTTACCGTCAATCTCAATCTTACTGCCTTGCTTGACTGCCGATATAAGCTCTCTAAGCAGTGCGTTTGTCTCGGCATTGTCCACACTCGAATTTGTGTTGTAATAGTTCTGCGTTGTGGTACTTGTCGATGTGCTTACGCTCGGCGTGTAATCGGCATAACCACTGTACAACTGCTGTGGGTGTACCGCTTCAACCATGCCAAAACCAAAATCCTTGATAGACAATTCTGTCGGCTTGTAAAGGCTCTCCATGCCCTCCTTAAATCCCTCTGTAGTGTAGGCACCAAGTTCAAACATAACCCTTGATGGTGAGTGAATGTCAAGGGCTGATTGGATAGTCTTTGCTACGTTCTTGGCTATCTCGTCTGCCTTGCTGTAAACTGACTGCTCCATTGAGGTCAAGCCATTAAGGAACCCGGTCATTACTTGAACGCCAATACTTGGCATATTGACAGTTGTTTTGTCTGCAAAAGTAGTGCTCAACTTAGCTGCCATGCTGGACACTTTATCTGTTGAAACTTTTTCGAGGCTATCAATACCTTGCATATAGCCTAAAATGGAATTTTTACCAATTCCACTAAAACCCGATGATGGCTTATTGCCTTGTGAGCCTTGAGCTTCCATAAAAGTGCTAAGCGATAAGTTGGCAAGCCCAGCTACAGGTTTAATGAGCTGTTGAGAATTGCTATTTACACCGCCAATATAACCTGTAACAACCGATTTGCCTACATTTTGCATTTTAGTATTTGCTTCATTCGGCAAACCCATTATCGCATTATTATTCATGTTTATCAGAGACGTTTTTACATTAGGCTGATATTTTTTGATTGCGTCCGTATAACCGCTTACATCATATCCTGCCATGTCCGCAAATGCCTTAGTTGTGATATCTGCATTTGCTAATATAGCGTTACCGATAGCATTTGCATTTTGCATAGCCCAACCACTTACGTCATTCTCAGACAATGTAGCATTTTCAAGCCACCGCTGATACAGGTGATTATCTTTAGATGGTTCAATATTAAGAGCTTCCATTCCTTTACTAAGAGCATCTGAAATTGGTTTAAAAGTATTTTTGTCAAAGCTCTTAGCCGCGTCCTGAATAGGATTCTTGAATAGTTCGGCAATGCCCCAGTCTTTAGTTTGTGCGTTCTGGAAAGCTTCAACTCCTGCTTTCTCAACTTGTGACTGAATATAATCGAAAGTTGTACTTATCTGTGACGTAATATTATTCTTTTCTTCATTCCAGTTAGCACTTTGAGTTTCTTTGTACTGGCTAATCCAATCAAGATATGTAGAGGCTTCCTCTGGCGTGATTCTGCCTATTTCAAGGGCGCGCTCGGTGGATATTTTCCATTCGTTTGCTCGGTCCATAAGGCTCTTATAATACTCATCAACCTCATTGAGCTTTGTTTGCCCTGCTTCTGTAATATCCGCTATAGCCTTAGTGGTTTCTTCGACACTTCCGAAATTAATATTCATCACGTCGCTAACGGTATTTTCTAATTCTACTTGACGTTTAATTGCCGCTTCACTCAGATAATTCATGTCATCAAGAAGCGAATTGAGAGCGTCTACATCGGCTTGTGTGGCAGTACCACTAAGTATTTTATCGAAAATGACATTTGCTTGTGTTTCCATGTCAGTGTATATGCCATTAAACTTTGCATTGAACTGAGACAAAATAGTTGTCATGGTTCCTACATCAATACCTAATTGCTCAGCAGTCTGACTAGACATATTCTGTAACGCTTGCCATGCCATATCAGAGTTTACTTGCAAATCATCACGCAACGCCGAAGCTAAGTTACCGACAGCTGTTTTCATATTCTCAATGTCATTATCTGTCACATTTTCAAGCCCTAAATTATCAAAACGGAATTTAAGGTTGTCAACTTCTTCACTTGCATTTTGTAAATTGGTGTTAACCCTTTCGAGTTCCGTAGCAAAGTTTGTCATGTCCTCACTTGATGTGCCGGTCGAATCAATAAGCTCAATCACGCTTTGGGCAATATTGCTTATTGCGGTTCCTTGATTGTCGAACACGCTTGCGTCAACAAATTTATCAACCATGTTGTCATAAGCTTGTTCAACAGATATAATAGCTCCTGCCACCGCTGCCAATGCACCAACAGCAAGCACTACATAGCCGCCTGTGCTCAATGAAGCTATCGCTGTACCAAGTTTACCAACACCCTCGCCAACACTAACCGGCTTTGCACTTGAAATTTTCAAAATTGCATCTGCAAATTTACCTAAGCCGGTATTTATACCGCTTGCAATAGCAGAATAAGCTTTAAAGGCAAGAAGAGCTGTTGCGACGCCACCTAAAGCACCACCCAATGTATGCCACACTGGAGCCGGAACTAAATTAAGTGCTTTAAATAATATTTCTACGGCACCACCTAAAAGATTGATAGCAGGCGCACCGATATTGGATAAACCCTCGATAAAATCCAAAAAGCCTGTGCCTGTACCAACTGTAAACTTTTTAGCAAAGTCCAAAATGCCGTTAAAGCCGTTTTTAAGCTTCTTCCAGTCAACTTTACCGCCCCATGTTTTAAGCGGTTTAAACATGCGCTCAAAAAAACTTTGCACTTTGTCCGCCCATGCTTCAGCCTTATTCTCCATCTTGTCGAAAGCATCGTTCCATACCTTTTCATATTCTTCCGTAGCCTTGACAATCTCGTCTGTGAGGTCGATTGTGTCACCTGTGCCAGTGGAAGCACCGCTTTTACTTGTTCCTGTGGTTCTATTTTCAAGTTCGTCAAATCCACGAACACCCTTTTGTGCGTTTTTAGCCGCATCTGCCACATCGTCATAGCCATTTGCTATATCCTCTAATCCGTCAGAGGTATCCTTATAACCGTTCTGCCCGAAAGCATCAAAATCAATCTTAACACCCATAAGGCTTGCAACGCCCACAAGCATACGTTTGATTGCGATTGTTGTACCATTGACAACAGGCATAACTTTTTGAAGGACAGGTATAAAAATCTGCCCTAATACCACGCCTGTCTCTTTGATGTTCGTGTTGAATTGCCTAATCATGTTACTTGGACTGTTTATTGTATTAGACAAATCACCCCATGAAACCTTAGATTGGTCAAGTATAGCAAGTACTCTTAACTGCTGCTTTTCCATCTGTGTCATTTCTGATACAGATTTTTCTATGCCTAAGTTATAAGCGTATGTCTGCAATGTGGCATTGGTAATATCAATACCATACTTGTACAACGCCCTTGATTGACCGATTAAGCCACTTTGTATGTTGGTGGCTACGGATGTATAGTCTATGTTGAAAAGAGAGCTTATATCGCCGGCAAGCATTGTCATTGACTTTGCTATTGCTGTAGTTGTCTCTCCTGTTTGTCCAAGTGAGTTAGTCACTGAGGCAAGCTGTGACGCGAACTCCGTAACTTCCTGAATATTCAAGCCTAAGTTCTTAGTGCTGTCTGCCGTGAGCAAGCCGCCCTCAACATCAACTTGCAGTCCCGAAAGCTTACCAAGCAATGCACTTACTCTGTCTGAAAAGCTGTTCGCATAATCAGTGGCATTGTCATAGCCGAATTTCTCAAAATCTTTGCCCCATTCGGAACCGATTTTGTTAAAAGCTACGGTATAGTAGTTGAATGCTTCGATGTAGTCTGTCGTAGACTTAATTGCCGCAACAAAGCGTTTGGTTCCACGAAATATTAAGAAGTAGTTCGCATATAACTTTCCGAACATGACCGCTAAGCTCTGCGTGCTTCTAGTTGTTGTTTGTGCGCTTCTCTGAACCCCATTTAGGCTTCTTTGGATTGTCCGTGAAGCAGAGCCTACCCTTGAACCTTGGCTGGCTAAATTTGCCAATGCGTTAGTCATCTGAATGACGTTATTGCTTACTGTCGGTGCACCTGCAAGCGTTGTGAGTAAGTTTGTGAGTGAAGTTGCCAACTGCGGCATATTAGTGATTGCGGTCTGAACACTCTTGTTACCAAGCTTTGCTATGTTTTTAGCGACTTCACCAATCTGTGCCGCATTTTCAGACACCGCTGTAAACTGATTAAATGCACTTGCTGTGGAATTAAGTGAGCTTGCAACCGTATTAAGTGCTGAACTGTCGACGCTTGCTATCTTGGTGATGTTTTTGGCAAGTCTCGTAAAGCTTGCTGTACCCACATCATTTATCGACTTCATAGACGTGCCGAGGTTATTAACATTCATAGCCAGTGTACTAAGCTGTGAGCCGTTGACACTCCCTAATGCCGATGCAAGTCTACCAAGCTTAGTGATAAGGGTTTCGATGCTATCATTCGCTTTTTTAGCATTCGCCTGCAACCCAATCTCCAAACTGTCAACTTCTGCCATCCTCTCACCTCCTCGTCATAAAAATAAAAGCGGCACAGATTACTCCGTACCGCCTCTTTCTCTCTTATTACGCTCAAAATTCTCTTGCATACCCATAAGCTGTGCAAGTAACTCCTGTCTTTTTCGTTCTGCAAGCCGTTCTTGCTCCACTGGGTCTTGTGCAACATATATAGCCTGTTCAGGATATTCAACCTTATCCTTGCCCCATGCACCGCCTCTTGTACCGATGATGATAGCCGGCAAGCCGTATTGTCTTGTCCATAGCCATACTTCCCTGTCTCGCTCCTTACGTCTAAGTTTCTCACCCTCTAGGCAATAGCCTAAAGTTTTAGGTGTGAGCTTCTTGAACTCTTCAAGGCTTATGCCAATAGAAAACGCAAGTGGGAAGTATTCTTCCCATATCAGTTTGTGGAAATTTACTTCTTTTCCTTTGCTTTCTGTATCATCTCCAGTTGCTCCGCCGCCGACTTGTTCATCTGCTCGATTGTCTCCTGAAGACCGCTCAAAACGAAAAAACCATCGTCCTCCATGCACTTCTTAATGTCGTCAAATAACTGATAATAACCGTACTTGCTGTCGGTCTTTCTCTTTTGTGTTATATATGCTCGTGTCAGAGCCTTAGCTTCTGCCTTAGTGACCTGATTGTGCTGTAAACAGCCGGCATAAAACGCCATGTGACATACCTCGCTGTAATCAGCAACCATCTTACCTGCACCGTTAGACATTGCGGTGATTGTGTTGCCGTTCTCCTTATAAATGTATGCTCCGGTCATATAATCGAACATCTTCTGTACGATGTCCTTATTCTCAGCGGCATCAAAGCCAAACTCTAACTTATATTCCTTGTTATCAATATCAAATGTTATCATTATGCTCTCCTTTTCCTCCTATGTTTTCCATAGGAAAAGGGGCAGTCCGTAGACCGCCCTTTTCTGTCAAATAATCACTTACTTGCCATACATCGACAAGTAATCATTGGCTGTATCGTCATTCAGTACAGCCATATTAGCTGAATGACTTACTATTCCCCCGGTGTAAGCTCCACCTTTGTGTCAAGTCCTTTGTATTCCTCGATTATGAGGTTAAACTCGACTGTTAACAGACCATTCTGGTCGATTGTAGGATGCGGAACATCCTCTGGCGGTTGAGCAACAACGAAAAATCCCTTGGTAATACCCGGAATTACAGTCTCAAACCACATACGCTTGCCGCCTGTTAATGCCTTATATGCAGACATAAGTGTCTCCCATTCTGCCTCTGTCGCATCGGTAAGGTTAACTGTAATAGTCCATGTTCCACCCGTATCAGCTCTGCCTTTTATGTTTCTTGTAATTGCATCTTCAAGAGCAGATGCGTCAATGTTCTCTTGGTCGATACTAATTCCGGCAATGGAATTAATTCTGGTAAGCTGTGTGAATGTTGTCGGCTTAGTTCCGGCTGTTGTTTCAGTGCCGTAACCAAACGTAACACCTAATGTAGATATACCTGCTACTGCCATTTTTTGTCCTCCTATAAAAATGAAAATAAAAAAAAGAGCCTTAAAAAGCTCTTAGTTATAACAATCTGTCATTTGCACCGATAACACGCCTGAAGCGTGCGGTGCTTCTGTAAATTTTGTCTGCGTATGAGGTTTCAGGCATTGGTTTAGCCTCGAACCGCATAGCCTTGAATACCTCAGCAATCTCGCTTGTTACCCAACGCACGTCTGAACTGCTCGTATTCGTGCTAACGTCAACTTGAAATGTAACAAGTAAGCCGTTAATAGATTGTCCGTCAATCGTTCGCCCTTGCTCTGTCGGTGCCAACATGTGGATGTAGACTGTTGGGAATGTCGGTGAACTGTCACTCTGTCCTTTATCCGTAAACAGCAAGTTGGGGTATTTCTTCTTAATCGCTGAGTATGTCTTAGCCTTGACGATTGAATATATTGTGCTTTCAATGTCATAAGCCCATGAATTTTCACTCGCCATTAGTCCTTGAATACCTCCTTTGCCGTACTGACAATAATTGACCTAAGCTCATTCACTGTGTTGTACATGAACGGTCTTGACGGCATACCTTCTGTAAAGTACCAGTTGCCATCCTTACCCTTATAAAACCAACCATAACGCCCATCGGCAAGCTGTCTGATTGTCTTACCACTTGCATACTCCCAAGTAACGCCCTCAGGCAATGTGCCTTTATATGGCTGTGCCTTGCCGATAACGCCAGTTCCAAATTCAACAAAAACAGCGTGTGAGCTGTCTACTACAACCGCCCATACGCCGCCACCTTTTACGCTTCCTTTATATTCAGAATGAATACTTGAAAGCAATTCAGTTGTGAATATTGCGTCAAGCTCCGCAACCTGTACTCTCGCAATCTCAACGCCTCTTTCTGCCAGTTTTTCCGCAAGTAGTTGACATTTATATGTCAGATAATCTTGATAGCTCTGTAAGCCTTTTATCGCGTCCTCAATGGACTTCTGCGAAAATACATTAACGACAATCTTGTGCTTTGCCATCACTTCACCTGAGCTTTCAGCATGTACTTTGTGGAAGTCAAGGACGGTTTTACTCCGACAACGATGAAATCTGCTGTAATCTCGTCAACATGAACCTTATCCTCGTCCTTGTAGCCAATTTCACTATCAAGCCATATAACATCACCTTTGCTCAATGGTAGCTCGTTGCGTTTCGTCAGCATAACTGCGTCAAAGTCTGCCACGTTAAAGCCATACTCTTCTGCCTGTGCTTCACCGCCGCTAAAGGCGATATTTGCTTTGAATGCAACCGGCAGTGAATAACCTATGTATTCCTCTTTGATGCGCGGTATCTTATTGCCATCGTCATCAAGATACGGAATAAAGTTACCTTCGCTGTCAGTGTAGCCCTCATAGATTATGTTGCCCTCACTGTCAGTCTCATATACAACTGTACGCTGCCCTTGCCGAGAGTACTTCATGTTCTGCTTATTAATGTCAAGCATTGTTCTTTACCTGCTTGTAAATCTGATTTACACCAGTGCTTGACAGTCCCGACACTATGCCGACCGCAATAGCATTGAGAATGTCATTTGCCGGGAAATCAGGAATCACATACATACCGATAATACCTAAGATACCGCCTGCAATACCTACGATTATGGGAATGTAGTTGTCCTTAATCTGTGGGATTGCCTTAACAGCTAACCCGATTAAGTAAGTGATAACAACGATTGCAACTACTGTTGATACCTGTGTAATGTCCATCAATCCTTACCTCCTGCTTTGCCTAAATGTAATGCCTGTATCTCGTTATACATCTTCGTAACCATGCCGTTACCACCTAATGCGTGGTATGCGTTGTACATCTCAACGAAGTTGTCATACGCATAAGAAGGTATTTCACCCAACTTCATATACTTGTCGTGGTATTCAATGAGCTGCACACGCAAGAGCAACATTGTACCTTTGCTGTTTGCGTCCTTACCTTTCTTCTGCTGTTGCAAAAGCCATACTATATATCCGAGTATTACAGGTAATGCGATTGTATATGTCTGCAATAATAAATCTTTCATGCCATTTCTCCTGTAATCGTAAAATTGGCACACCGCCCACCACCCTTAATGTGTGCCGCCTGCTAACATATTGCTGACATCAGCAAAATGCTAACGCACAATCTTCTAAAAACCGATAATCGTTGTGCGAAAACCGGATTCCTATTCTACTCTTGGCAGATAGGTTATAATACTTTAGCAAATGGGAATACTCCCACAAACAAGCTATCTCTGTCTCTCCAAGTTCTATTTACACCATTTTCACTAAAACTTGCCATAAATTCTTCGCCTGCCTGTGAATGGTCATAGACCGCAAGATTAACGATAACACTTTCAAATTTCTTCAGATCATCGGTTATCATTTCACCTGTGTAGCTGTCAGGGTAGTTTCTTCTTGCCTTTACATCTTCTGTAGCTTGCTTAATAAGCTGTTCAATTATCGGATTATCTTCTTTGCTATCGAACACTACCACATCAGATGTAGTTTCATCATCATTTGTGACTGTATCAATATGAAATTGTTTAAGTCTGATTTTGACCTGTTCTAATGTGGTGTATAGCATGCATAAGCCCTCCTACAATCCGAACTTCTCGATTAACAGCTTTTTAAGCTCCGCACCGCTTAACAGCTCAGCACCGCCGATACCCTGTGTCTTGGCAAGTTCCTGTAAGTCTGCTGTAGACATGCGGTTAATATCTGTCTTGGTATAATTAACAGAAGAGGAGACAGTCTGTTCTGCCTCCTCTATCTTGTCGCCGGCTTTATACCATCTGCCGTTATATTTAACCGTATTCTGTGCTATCATAAGCACACCTCCTAGTCAACCTTGATAACAACAACGCTATCCATTCCCTCAAATGTAGGAAGTCCAATCATGGATACTATACAGTGAGTGTTGATTGGGTGGTTGGTTGCGTATGTATATACGGCAATACCAGTCTCAACAATAGACAAGTTACCATCCGTAAGACTTCCGCTTCTCTCCTCAGGTGTCTTGCCGAATACATAATCGCCAAGATATACCCCTGCCGACTGCGCTGATACAATACCTGTTGGAATGAAGTACTTTGACTGACCATCCGCCGGGTCAATATACAGTTTGTCATATACCTCAATCTCGATGCCGTAGCCTCTAAGATATTCGACAACCTGTCCCTGCTGTAATCTAATACCACCGTTGTAAGCAGTAATTCCAAGCACCTGCTTCTTTGTATCTTCTGCCTCAAGAACCATTTCCCATGTTTCGCCATTCATCGAGTAACGCACAAGGGAATATCCACTCTTTTTGGCAAAATCGCGCTTTATCTTAATAAGGTCGTCAAGTGGTGTCGCCGTTGCTTTTGCAGACCACTTGTCGGTAGTAGCGGCTCCGCCATTCGTCACGTCAACAAAATGGTCTTTCTTGTGTGCTACTCCATTGTCAGACGTATACTCAACGATATACTTGTCTTTGCCAATGTGTACCTCAATCTTAGGAACACCGTCTTCAGGTGCAAGTAAGCTCCATATCTGTCTCTCGGGTACAACCCTTGCGCCCTCGATAAGGTTCATAGGCTTCTTGCTGATTTCTCTAAGTACCTGATTAGCAAGGTTAGAGTTCTCGGCACTCCTGTAATTGTCGTACTCCTGTTCCTCTTTCTCTGTAACCATGTATGATTCACGGTAAAATGGCATCTCGTTCTGAATGTCAGAGAATCCACCAACATCCCTTAACTCTGCCTGTGCGTCAAAGTTAGATGCCTTTAACGATACCGGAAGTCCGCTTTTGCCCTTGATAAATCTAAGGTCTAAGCTGTCCTGCTTTCTTGTACCGAACTTCTGTCTGCCAAGATAAGGGGCAGAACCTAATGTCTTCTGATAATTATTCCACATTACACCGAGGCTTCTCGCTGTAAATGCTTCTGCTAATGGTAATGCCATAGTATTTTAACCTCCTATAATTACTCTGTTATTGGTTCTGCGCCGTAGAAAGTTACTCTAGGTGTTACTTTTCTAGCCGCATCTGCTATTGTTGGTGAAAGTGTCTTGACCTTTTCCCAGTCAATAGTTCCCTGATATACATAAGTTCCCGGTGCGTCTCCCTGCGTTACGTCCACATCTTCAAGCAGATAACCTAAGCACTTGTTATCATTGCTTGGGAATGGTGTTCCTGCCGGTACAATCTTTCTTCCGTTTCCGTCTGCCACCGACACCATAGACTGCGGAACTATGCACGCTGCTCCCTCATAAGGAAAAAACTTTAAAATTCCTTTACTCTGCGTAAAGTCTCTCTCAATAGGCTTACCCATTGTCTTTTACCTCCTATAACTTGTAATAATCTCTTGCCTCAACGCTTGGGGCTACCGAACCAAAACTAATTGTTTCAGCGTTTGCTACATCGTTAGGCTTTTCTTTATTCTGACTGCCAGCACCGCCGCCACCTGGAATATCTGCATTTTTAGCAATTTCCTGAATCTTAGCCTGTACTGCTGCCGTCTCTCTTGCGGTGATAATCTCTGACATGGAATCAATAGCTCCTCTAGCAAGTTCGAGATTGTCCTGAAATCCTGCTAACACCTTGTTTGCCTGTTCGCCTGTCAAGCCCTTTTCTGCCGCATAAGCCCTTATGTCCTTCTGAATGTTCTCACGCTGCAAGTTGGCTATCTGCTCTCTTAACTGCGTAAGCTCCTCTGAATTGTCAGGCTTGACCTCTAGTTCGGATGCTGAAATAGTTGGCTGTGCCGGTGCCTGTGGTGCGTTGCTGTGGAACTGATTAAGATAGTTTGTTATCTGTGCCGGTGTCGGCTCCTCAATTCCTAATGCAATTAAGTTCTGCTTTGCTTCTTCCCTTGTCATAAATGATTACCTCCATAATCTACATTTTGTTGTCGCGGTTCTTTCCGCTTGGATTTTCGTTTTCCCATTTCACGCATGAGTGCAATATAAAATAAAAGCAACCGCCGATTATTGCTCGGTAGTTGCTTTATTTTGCTGATTATTATTAAGTTGTTGAACTATCTCTTGTGCTTGCTTTTCCTGCTTCTCAACATCTGTGATAGTCTTATATAAGTTATCAAGATAACCCTTAGACATTAAGAACGTCTTTTCGGCATCCGCCCATAAACCAACCGTCTTAATTGCTACAAGCGGATGTATTCCGGCTTGAAGCAGAACTGTAAGCGTCTGCGCCTTAGTGTACATATTATCTTGCGGACTATGATTGATTTGCACATCAAAGTCCCTTATTGACAGCCCTAAGCCATTAGATAATCCTAATTCGTTGCTGCTGTCTCTAAGAATATTAAGGACCACCTTTGCAAGTCGCTTTTCAGCAGATTTAACAAGTGGGTCTTTGAGCTTGGCTCTCGACTTGGAGAAGTCCCAGCCATTTCTAAGTTCAACCGCTCCCTGTGTGTCACCGCCTGTGTTATTGTTATTCTTATTAGGAATAGCAAGTATTGACTGAACATTATCCCACAGGTCGTTTTTAGCGACCTGACACTGTGTCTGATTAAGCTCCTGTGTCATAATCTCGACATCAGACTTGTTGTCCTTATTGATAGACTTAACAACAAGGGCATGGCTTTCTTTCATTTTATTGAAAGTTTCTGTATCAACTTCACAGTTTACAAACTTAACCCAGTACTCAACAAACTGCTGTATACTGTCCATTCTGTTAGACTGCATATTGTTGATTGCATCAAGCATACCAATAACAAGCTCAATATCTGAAAGCCTTTCATGGTTGTTTGGAAATTCAACAATCGGTATCTCCTCGTATGTGTGGAGCTTGGCACTTACAACCTTGCTGTCAACAATCCTGAATGACATTGTGTCGGTAAAAGCCATTTTATACCAGTTGCCATTCTCATCTTTAAGCTCCTGCACAGCAAGAAGTGGTTCCTCTGTGTTACGGTTGTATATGACAAACGTATTAAGCGGTGTAGGTGCCACGATTCTAAATGGCATGTCACTTTTGTTTGTCCGTTGTGCCGCCTTAAATGACGTTCCTGTTGCTGATTGCCACTCGCCGCCCTTAATATCTTTTTCGTGCTTGTTCGCGTCAGCCATATAGTCATTAAGCTTGTCAACTGCTTGGTTGACTTTCTCGTCCTTAGAACGACTGACATACTGTATCGGTTCGCCATAGGTCTGACCGACTTTGAATTGTACAATCTCGTATGCGTGGTTTTCGACTATGTAATTAGTTATATCAGCATTAGCAGTTTTAGTTCTGTACAGTACTGGTTGGTCGCCTTTGTAGTAATCCCATAAGTACTTGAATATTGACTTATTCCAATAGAAAGCACTAATACAGTCTCCAATGACCTTGACAACATTATCCTTTGTGATTGTTTCAACATCGGTGTATGCAATTTTTCGCCCATAGCAACCTCTAACAAGGTCTTGAAGTGTTCCACGGTTCATTGGTTATCTGCTCCTTAAAGATATGTCATGCCACTTGCCGTTTTTCTTGGCTCCCATGGCTTTATATCCGTAATGCCTGTATTTGTGTAATACACAACCTTTTTGTGGCACTTATGGCAACCGGCAATTATATTCCCTGAATATTTTCCGTCCCACTCCGCAACCCGGCGGTGGCATTGTGGACAGTATATTTTCTTTTTATCGTTTCCCATAATTTCCTTTCACGCAAAAAGCACCGCCATTAAGACGATGCTTCCCCTAAGAGAAGTGAATATTAAGCTCTTGAACGAACTTTCTACAAGTATAACTATAACATATCGTCAAGCGGACATATCGGACAACTTTAGTTGCTTTTCAGAAACCTCTCGCATGCTTTCCTCACGCTGTCCTCTGTATTGCCACCGCCTATATGGTCTGCAACCTTATTCCATGACATATTTTCGAGGTACCTGAGATTTATTATCCTTCTCATGCGGCTATCAGGTATGTTTGCAATAAACTGTTCGACTTCGTTTGTCTTTGTAAGCAAATCATCTTCAAGCAACTGTAAAGTGGTTTTCCTTGAATAAAGCAAAGTCTTTTTGCGACTATATTCAGGATATGGAACGCCATCAATTCGGAAATGTTGCGTGCCACCAAACCCACCAGTGACACTGTCAACAACTTTCTCTCCGTCCTCTATCCTCTGAATATCTGCTTCCAATCGGTCAATTTTGGCTCTTACTTCCCTGATTTCATCTTTAATGTCGATATATTGAGATAAGATACTTTTTGTTGTCATCGTGTCACCTCCTGAATGGATTAACTGCTGCTTCGGCCTTTGCTGAAACTCCTGTTCGCATTTCATTCTCGAACAATGCTATACTGTCGGGTGCGTCATCATGCTTTACTTTTCCGCTTCTTGTCATTGTTGTAAGTTCCTTCATAAACTTGTAGTACTGGCATTGCCTGTCCATTTTTCTGAAATCCCTAAAATAGTAATCGCGAATAACATTGTCCCTTGCATTCTCCATTCGTGTTATCTTATTCGAGCAGTTAAACTTGAACCTCGCACTGCATCTACCGCCTTGTGACTTTACAATCTCCATTACATCACGTCCGAAGTACTCTCCGGCACTGTTGCTCTCGAATGTAACGGTTTTAACATTGTGCTTAATCAGCATGTTGGCACATTCTGGCTTGGTAAACTGTGTTCCGGCATTATCGAATACCACATCTACGATGTAAACCTCGTTGCCATACACATAGCCAATAGGCATAGCACAACTATCCTCTCCTTTATCCGCACTATCGCAAGCCGCCATAATAGCATCCGGCTCTCTGTCAATCGGAAGTTCTTCAAAGTAGTTAAGCTCATTCTCAGCAAACATACGTCCCTTTGCTTCATACGGCTCCTGTTGGAACTCAGCCGCCCAAGTTTCCTCTGATACAAGCTTTCGCTCCTTGCGGTAATAGTCAGTTGTGAATATTTTTCGCAAGCCTTTTTTATCCTTGCGGTATATTTCCCAGTTGCTTTCATCGGTTATCGGGTCTAGTGCCGGAACTGCAACTTCACGCCACCGCCACCCTAATTCGTCTGTCTTATTCTGTAACGCTGTAATAGGGTCATATAAGCTGTATTTGGTTCCTTGGATAATAATGGGTGTTCCCTCTAATCTACGTCCTAATACGTCATCTGTGACCTTTTCACACAGGAACTCTAATCTATCCCTGTTTCTTGCTTCTTCATGATTCTTAACGCAGTCATCAATATAAACAAGTACATTCGCCTCGGTACAACCTACGATTGCTCCGTCAATAGGTCTGCAAGTAAAAGTAGGAAATATATTTTTACTTTTTAAGTCAATAGACAGGTTCTCGGCACTTTTGTAATCTTTTTCGCCTATCTTGACTGCCTCCGGGAATACAGTTAAGAACCTGTTGTATATGCTTTCCGTCTCAAAGCCTTGTAATAGTCCCCCGTAGAAACGCTTAACAAGTCCTTCACCCTTACCGACGCCAAATATACTTCCATCAGGTTCCCTTCCGCCCATCATCATTGCAAGTCTCAGTCCACCGGTCGTTTTCCCAGTACGCTTAGGCTGCGATACCGACAGGAAATCTAATTTGCCGTCATAAACCTCTTGATATGCCCCAACAACAGGCTGTAATACCTTGCGTCTTGGGAAGTAAAACCGCTTGAATGGGTCTTTCTCATCAATCTCAATGTAGCTAAAGAAACTGTCAACTAAGTACGGCGATTCGCACCTTAGAACCTCATAATAGCTGTCAAGTGTCTTAAAGTTCGTGCCATTTTCACCGCAATATACTTCCAAGTCGGGTATATGCCATCCGCTAGTTGATTCGCAGACCAAAGCATCTATTAAATTTTTAGTTTTTTTGGAAATTTCCAGTGAAAAAGGTACGTCTTTATCTTTAGACATACCCCATTTGATAGATTCTACATAGGCTTGAATAACAATGTCAGTTTCTTTGTCTCTGACAATGTTATGTATTCCTTTTCGCTCTATGTAATTGTTGTTATTCTGGAATTGCTTAATCAATTCAAGACTTGCCAAAAGAAAAAGCACCTCGCTTTCCAGCAAAGGTGCTTATAGACCTCTGCCTATAACTGTTTTAGGTTAGCGACTACAATCAATCTGTAGCCGGTAATATGCGTAGTCAGTAGTAAAAGCTATTCTTAGCACACCAATATTGTACGCACCTCTTAGTGTTTCGGAAATTATTTAGAGACTATTTTCTTCGTCTTGTTTTAGGGTAGCGACTAACTCTGTTTGTTAGCCGGTAAGTTTCTATTTCATTTGTTTTAATATGCTTTCACAAAAACTTATATGTCTTTCAAGTAGCATTGTTTTCACAATCTCGCCTTTTTTTCATGCTATTTGCTAATGATTTTGTTTCCTCTAGGATTTTCATTGCTAAAGCTCTTGAAAACTCCATATTGTCTTTAGGGTATCTTCCTAAGATTGATTTTGCGTACTCATTAACTGCATCAACAGAAACATCAACACCAATAGCCATATCGTGTAATTCAGATGTTTTTATCGCCTTGTCGTCCTCATCGCCGATATGCTTTACATTATCAATTTTTCTGAATATTTTCTTATCAACGCATAATACCTTTTCCGATACCTCAACACACTCTGTTCTCTTTTCATCATTTGTGCATTTATTGTCTTTGTTGTAGCGGCATGTGGTTAAGTTGCAATCATTCATTTTTCAAACCTCCTATTCCGCCAATAATCTATGCAATTCCAAAGCTTCATCACCTTTGAGGAGTTTTCTGGTATAGGTTTTTCCTTTATGGTTCTCAAATACTATTGCTATCGGTATATCTCCTGTTTCCAACCCTAAATCAAAAGCAACTGACATTACTTCTTCGCCTGCTTTTTCAACTCTAGCTGTTGGAACTATAATGTTTTTAGGCATTTTAAATTCGCTCATTCCGCATAAACCTCTCAAAATCTTCCCTGCACTTAGGGCATAAATCAAAATCATTTACCTTTTCAACAGCATATTTTCTTACCAATAGTCCGTTTATCCTGTAAACCCTTTTAAGGAACATGCTTCTTTCATTTTCATTGATTTCTGCACCGCACCTGTCGCAAGTGTGCCATTCTTTTTGATGTTTCATATTTCCCAATCCTCCAACCCGTACACAACCATACACAAAATGCCATATTCCGATATTTCTTTTGCCCCTTTTCTTACATGCATCAAAATTTCTTCCATTCTTTTTCTTTGCGTTGTAAAATATTCAAATTTACTAATCTTATCTGAAAAACAGTAATATTCGCAATATCCGTAGCCAGTCCCAAGCAAATTACCGAAAATGTTTTTGCCGACAATATCGTAATTTTGCGTTTTTAAAATTCTATTTTTTTTATCCAATGAACATAAAATTTCATGCCCTTCTAAATATCTTTGAAAGCTTTCTAAGTACTTAACAATATCTTTTTCAGTATCAGAAATATACAAAATAGTTTTCTTCATTCTTCCACCGCCTTAATATCCGCCGTTAAATTCCGAAAGCCATTCTTTTAGCTTTACATGTGCCCTAGCAAAGCAAAGTTCCATGTCGCAATCACTTTCATTGACAATTATTACATCTTCGCCGTCATGCCTAGCCTCAGGGTAATCATCAGCGCAGCCTTTTTTATAAATCAAAATATTCCAATCGCATATTTTACTATAAGTGATTTTAAGGTGCATAGGGAAGTCTTTTGCTTTATCGTCAAAAAATTTTAAAAATTCGTTCATTCTTTCACCAACTCTCTACCACACATAGGGCAATAAAATATTTTCTTTTTTAAAACCGAAAAACTAAGGTTTGAAGGTAAATTATCAAAAACCATTTCCAGCACGAATCCATTGTCCTGTATTTTAACCTCACAGATTTTTATATTCTCACCCATCGCACCGCTTTGTTCCGTACTTGAGATTATAGGTTCTGGCTTATCGTTACAAAATTCACACATATTACGCCCTCTTAAATTCTAGTAAAAATCTCCAAATCATAGTTATCTCTGATATAGTCAACAACTTCCTGTAATTTGCTCTTTACAAATTCGTCTTGTGCAATATAAGGGTGTGCGTAAAGCATGCAGCTATATTTTTTACCCTCAGCTTTATACTTAGGATAATTGAATGTCATCGTAAACAATGGTATTCTTTTTAAATTTTTAGTCTTGTATCGGATGTACAGATTTGCTAATCTTCTCAAACTCATTCACCTCGTTCATTGTCAATGCCATAATAAAGCCGCAGTTATCATATTTCTTTCCAAGCTCACTGCTTTCTGTGACTATTTCAGCCCACATTTTATCATCGGCAAACTTTATCTTGTCGATGTACTTCTTGTGAAATGTCCATATATCTCTATACATGCCAAAATAATCCATTGTAGTCCTCCGTAATTCAGTGTCCATATTAAAAGATTGATGCGGTGTGGATTTGCACCACACATAATATACAATAGGCGTGTACCGACGCCTCGTTTTACCCTTCGTGCAAGTCTATGGGAACATCTTCCAAACTTATCCGCATCCATTGGTATAATGGGTAGCATTGCTTTCACAACCAATCAAGGGGATGTTTCACGCTATCTTGCTTGCATATATCGTTACGCAGTCTCACCGAGCGAAGTCTTGTATATCTGATTATCGTCTACCTCTTCCGCCACACATCAACTCACATACCGGTTGGTTTTAGGAAAATACAGATAGCCAACAACTATATTTCCATTTCGCTTGTATGTGAAAACGCCAACAACAGGATTTGAACCTGTACAACATTTCTGTTGGACGGCTTAGCAAGCCGCTGTGATACCATTACACCATGTTGGCAAGCATGGCAGTCACAGCGTAACCGCCATACCTAAAATTGCTTTTGCCGCTACATTGTACAATTTTGTACGGACTTTATACCGCTTACGGCAATCCTATGTTAGAGTGTTTACCGTAAGTTTAACTGGCAAGGTGGGGATTGAACCCACGACACATCGGTTAACAGCCGATTGCTCTACCAACTGAGCTACATGCCAATAGACAATTTATGCCTAAATGACGCATGAGAGAATCGAACTCACGTCTCCACCGTGAAGGAGCGGTGTCTTAACCACTTGACTAATGCGCCATGTCCGCTCTTTGTTTTACTTGCCGAGGGGTATTGCTTTGCGCCTCATTCGAGGCAGTCGGAATAGCAGGATTTGAACCTACGACCTCTCCAGCCCAAGTGGAGCGTTCTGCCAAACTGAACTATATTCCGTAAGTGCAGACTGGGCGACAGCGAGAATCAGCAGCGTCGCAAGCTTCCCGGCTTATGTTGTCCGCACTGTTGCTATTCTTTTAGCGTGTTATGGAACGCTGGGGAACTACAGCAACAAAACCCGAAAACCTATCGAGCCTTGTGACGGCTCTTAACAGCATTCCGCTAATAGGTGGAGTTTATGAAACAACATGACTTAAAAGTCCGATGGTCATTTGCATGACCAAGCTGGGCTAGTCGGATTCGAACCGACGAATACAGCAGTCAAAGTGCTGTGCCTTACCACTTGGCGATAGCCCAAAATCAATTATTGTTCCGTATTTAGGGCAAATGCAAATCTCAGTAAACCCTTTGCGTCCCAACGTCCAAACTTCTTTGTAATATTTCCACTCATGTCTGCAAAACAATCGTTTAAGTTCTTTTATCAGTTTCATCGTGCCTCTCCTTGTGCTCAAATTGACATCTAAGCATATCTGCCACATGCTTACGCTCTGTGCCTATGCCGTGACCTTTGAGGAATAGCACACATTCAAATATGTTGCCACAACGTGAGCACTCATCATTTATCTCTCTGCCTTGATATTTCATTCAACGACCTCTTTATCGCCTCATCTAAGGCTTTTTCCGACTGTCTAGCACCTAAGTTCATACCGAAACTGATTACCCTGATTAAAACCGACATACCGATTGCCACGAAGCACCATGCAGGAGCTTCAAGCATACATAAAATTCCAAATACTACCAAATCCGTTATCATATATCGCCCTCCTGCCTGTGATTAGCTTTGTATGTATCAAACCCTTGCGGGTATCTTGCCCTGAGCTTGTCAACATTCATCTGCATGACTTCATCAAGCGTAAAGTTGCACGCATCAGCTATCATTGCTAAGTACCACATCACATCTCCACATTCCTTTTTCAGATGTTCAAGGTCTATGCCCTTTTCGTGGAATATGCCCTTCTTGATAAGGTCTGAGACTTCCCCTGCCTCACCAGTAAGTCCTAACGCTCCATTAAGCAACTGTGATACTAATATGTCACCCTGATTTGCTATTGCGTCCTCTAAACGCAGTCTATTAAGTCCATCGTTGGTTCTCATTGCCAACTGCTGATATTCTTTGCCTGTCATTTTGTTACTCCTCCGATTAAAAGCTTTTCAGTCATTTTTTGCTGTGAATCAAAAACACTTTCTTTATCTATTAGTCCGTGTTGTATCCATTTATCAACAAAATACCCTTTAAGTGCATTCAGTTCTTTTTCCATGCGAGTTTCTAATGCTTCTTTATAGCTATCAACTAAAAACCTCGCCGAAAAAAGGATTTCGTCAGTTAATTTATTTGACTCTTTTAACATTTTATTGTATTTTTCATCAAAAGTATTTTCGCTTTTCTGCTCAAAATCGCCCCGCATGATAGCTTTTCCAAATTCAACAAGTGCATCGCTACCTCTTTGTATATTCTTCAAAATCTCTTCAGAATCATCTTCAAACTTGATGCCATCATTTTGTATAAATTCAGTAACTTCTTGGATATCACATGAAAACAATTCAGTATTCGGTATACGACAACTTGAAAAATTTTCATGTAATAGTTTTTCGTTTTGCTTGTAATTTGTGTGCCAGCTGCTTATAGCTATCTTGTCAACTGGCATCTGCATATAGTCAGAAATATAATGACGTAAAGCCAATGTTCTATCTGCCGGCAACGAAGACATACCAATTTTGCAAAAACTGTTGTTATATCCTATCACATATACAATCCCTACAACCGAGTTTGGCTTTTCTTTTTGAAAATCCTTTATCTTACAAAAATCCTTTTTCCCAAAAATCTTTAACTCATTCATTGCTTATACCTGCCTTTCTGATATTTGCCTTATTGTGAATGGCATAGAAGCTATTAAGGCTTATAGCTTGTTGGGAGCTACCCTATCTATGCCATGGCTTTTTATTTTTGTCGGAGTTTTCGGGACTTAGAGGGGGCGTATCCGGCAATCATATAACCCCCACCCGGTCTGGCTCCGTGCCATCAGTCTGTTTATACACAATTCTCAAACAATTCATACAATAGCGCTATCATTTCATTCTGTTTTGCTTAACTATTCGTTAAACCTAACTTTTGCGAATAGTTGACATTAAGCCACATATCCGTAAACCCTTATAAATAGGGCATTTGTGAATTGTATAGAATTGTGTGACAACTGTATGTGATGAAACATCAACTATCACTGTCAATCACAGTGCTATTATCGGACAACTCAAGCGGTTTCGGCCGCTGTCCAAGCTGTATCAGGGCATCAGCTCCAAGGGCTTCTCTCTCCGTTCTCTCCGCTCTAGCTCCCGGCATATTCCAACCGTGGTATCTGTTTAACTTAGGTAACACTTTCATAGGATTAAGCCTTCTATCTTTCATCAGGTTGAATAGGCTCTCTTCGTTATCTTCGGCTATTTTTTTAGCCAAATCGGAACGCTGAGAACCAAGTACACCGTTCGACCAGTCGTACAACGTCTGTCTATTTATACCAGTCATATCTAAAAATCCCTTAATAGTCACTTCTTGACAATGACTATTACAGAGACGCTTATATATATAATTATAAACATATTCAACTTTGTCTATGTCATACTCATTATGAATACCGTCTACTTTTTTAAGTACTTTATTACATGGGGTAAATAGTAATATGTTTAACTCTGTAATTATGTCAGCCCATATAGACGGGAATATATCATTTTCATCAATACCATGTCTATCACAGTAATTAGTGACTATATCACTAGCGATAATACGCATATCGTCTACAGTTCTAATTGTCTGAATATCATAACTATTATTATCGTTACTCATAATATAATCACCTCCAAATCATAATCTTAATCTTAATCTCTCTCACACATGAGATTATCATATCACATGATTGGTGACATGACTATATACATAAAGTATATAAAATATAACTTTGGGGTATTTATGCATAGTACTTTGGTACTAATCGCATATACAGTATATAATTATATACGTTTTTAAAAAACCGATTATTTATTTACACATTCTCATTAATCTTACCTTGTCTAATCTTATCTAATCTTCTCTAGGCTACGTTTTGTTGACAGTTTGTATACAGATTTTATCACGTTAATGTAATGATGTAGATTGTGTCCATGTGCCCGGCAGCCCTATATATTAATAAATATAAGGGCTCAGGCTCTTAATCTATGACAGTAAATTTTATAATAATATACGATACATAAATAACTTAAAGACATGGGATTAAATAAGATACATTGTCAAGATATTAACAGAACGACAAAAAGACCACATAACGGATTGTTATTGGTCTAAATTTTTAGGTGTGTGAGATATGCGGTTGTCAATGTGCTATCTGCGATACTGCCATGAGTTAGTCGCCCTCGCCCGTCTATGATAATACCAGTTAGCCGTGGACTTGTCAATGCTTAAAATACATCAATATGATTTGTGATACGTTGACAATGTGCTGTAAATGGTGTACGATAATGGAGCCGTGAAGCGTTGACCGTTAATGTCGCTTGGTATCGTTATTAAATCGGTCGTGACTTGGCAGGAGCCATTTATTATTTAATTTAATAAACGCTTTACGGCATGAAAATAGCCCCGGAACGATTAACCTCGCCGGGGCTTGTTTTTTATTCTCCATATCCTGCCAGCCACTCACTCACTGAGGCATGAGCTTCTTCTACGGCTCGGTGGTCTTCTTCAAGCTCTTCACGCGACAGGCATATACTGTCCAGCCCTGCCACATGTCTCAGATCAGCAAGTATCAGTTGATACTGCTGATTTGCCTTGTCGGACATTGTGAGAAGCTCCTGCTCGTCTCTCGTCAATCCGACTGTGAACTTCTTGTGTAGCAGGTCTCCTACTTGCTGTTTAAGTGGAGCCTGCTCCTTCTCCAGCACCTCAACCGCGATTATGTACTTAGCTAACTCTGTCGTTGTCATAATTTAACTCCTCCTGTATTTTAAATTCCCGGTTATCCGGGTAAAAGCAACCCGGGGAATCGAACCCCGGCAGTGCGCCGCCTTCAGCGGTTGCCTAACTGCTTACTGCAAACCGAGTGCCTCCAACTCGCTGCGTTCCCAGTCGCTGACAACACAGCGTATCGCCAGCTCTGGGTCATATCCGTACTTCAATGTACGGAGTTTTGAGCAATACTCATCTGCGCATCGCTCGATGAAATCACAATCACTAGGGTTAATTGTGATTGTGTCGTTCTCAAGGAGTTCTGGCAGCTCCCTGAGAACTTTTTTAATTTTTATAACTGCTGCTGGGTCGGCAGCTCTGTTTTCTCTTCTCCACTGGATTTTAAAATCCATTTTGACACCTCCTGAATTTTAATTTTTCGTACAGCAAACACATGTTCTGTATCTGCTCTATTTCCCTTTCGTTGATATTATAATATCACGATTATTAGAGAATGTCAACA
>OGLN01000138.1_pt1 | contig 55771 bp, 36 predicted proteins | sample 1572641 | NCBI WGS metagenome assembly OGLN01 (sample SAMEA2581903, study PRJEB24529) | metagenome | biome: Human gut stool | place: China | collected 2011
GATAGCGGTTCTGCCCTCTATGATACACCCCAAACAGCCGTTCTCGGACGGGCTGGGGGGGAGTTACATAATCTACGTTCCATACCCATTTGGAGCCGCCTGTTGTTGGGGTGAATTTGAGGTTCGTTCTGTCGAATGGTGCCAGAGTTCCGTATGCCACTCCGTTTATCACTGTCAGTTTGAAGTCATTCTCCAGTGTCCTGTTTTCTTTCTTAGCATTTTCAATGGCATCTTTGCTCCATTCTGCCGAAATCTTAGCCCTGTCTCTGATGAGATGGATGATATAATCCTCCTTTGTAGTTTTGGGATTCAGATATTCTTTCAGTTTTTCTGGGTTCTCTTTGCAGATATATCCCCAATAGCGCGTAATCACAGACTGTTCTTCTGTGTGATAGGTCTCGAAAGTAGTCATGAGCAGGTTCTCATGCATGCCTGCCCATTTCCACTGATCGCTTTCATTGATGGTTTGGTAAACATTGTCGGTATTCGCCACCAGATGGATACGTGAGGTGTTGTTCGGAATCATTGCCGAAAATTCTTTTGGCTCTGTGCTTCCGTTGGTATTGATGCCTCCGCCGTTCACTCCTTCTGCCGGGTTATGGGTGATGCTTCCAGTGTAATTGCCATTCTCGTCAACTTCATGATAGTTTCCGTCGTTATCTCTTCTGAATCCAAGAACCGCAGTAAAATCCTGTATTTTACCTAAGCCCACAAACTGTCCCTTGTTGTCGAAGCAGAACAGCTTCATGGCTTCTTTGTTTCGGATACCTTCGTTGAGGAACACGGTGCTTCGGGTAGCGTTCTCTTCGAAACTGGGAATGGCTATTCTGAAGCTGGCTTTATAGTAACCTTCTTCTGTTTCACTGATCGTAGAAGGGTCGTTGTCAACCATAGAATCGGAACAGGCTGTCAACATGGTTGTTAACAGCACTGCTATGATTCCGATATATAATTTTATTTCTTTCATGTTACTAACCTTCTTTATTGTTGATTCTCAATATCTTCAATTTCATCCAGAGTCAAATCGTGGACACAGCGCACGTAGGTGCCATCTTGCTGCTTGTAGTTATTATAATCAGACTTATTACCGTCTAACGTCCAATAGTACGCACCCTTCAGCACTTGTTGTCCCACTGCCTTGTCATCTTTAGCCAACTCGTATATTCTCTTCATTTCTTCTCTGGTAGGAAGTCGCCAACCATTAAGTTGAAGCGTCTTGTTGTTCTGGGTTGTTGCACTTTCGCTATACTTACTGCAGTAATCTATAGCGTCTTGATAACTATTTACCTGATTGCTATTACTCTTTTGGGTTGAAGCAATGATAAACGCTGGTGAAACCGTGTTGTCTGTGGATTTATGATTTTCATTAACCACCGGCTTGGCTACGACATAGTCATTTGCCTTCTTGTTGTTGGCAAATTGTACGGTATAAAGACGATTGTCATATTGCCATTCAGCATCAGTGGTTCCGCTGCTTTTTAAATTCATCGAATAGATGGCAGGATACTTTCTGAAAAAGACTTCCTGTTCCTTATCTGAATTAGGGACACAAACCTTAAACGAGCCATATACGATAGTGTTGTTTATAGGTAGTCCTGCATGAAGGTCTATCCAGCCTCTCTTGTTGTCAGTATAGCTACCGTCAGATCCTACCAGGATTTGTCCGCAGTCACATCCGTTTTCTTTACCATATCTGTCGTAATAGTATGCTTTGGCATCCTTGATTTGGCAAGTCTCTGAAGCAAACCATTGGATGGTTTTATCTGCCTGGTTGTCAGTTTCTACTCCCTTTATATCCAGCGTCGTAGGATATACCACCAGATAGCTTGCCTTATCAGCATCTACTTTAGTATCTTCTCCCGTAGTCCATTTGGTGATGGCCCATTTCAGGTAGCCCAATTCTTCATTGTAATCAATGTTTATACTATCCTTGAGACGCTTGATGTCTGCATTTACCGTATAGATATAGTTGCGTTCCAGCTTCATTTCTCCCTTTGGGTCACGAACGGGGATGGTCAGCTCTTTTTCCCTTGTATCATTCTTGTTATCTTTGCTTTCGAAAACAACCTTTACGGCAATTTTCGGAGCATCCTCCTGGCTGGTCCAGGTGGTGGAATAACTGTATGTAGTTACAGAACACTTGTTGGCTTCTATTTTATCCACCGTGTTATCTGCGTTGTTGCTCACGATTTTTGGCTTAGCCGTCTGGCCTGCAAATACAGAAGTATTGGTGTTGTAGTTGAGAAACTTCCACTTTACGTTTGTGATATTGTAGCCGTTTACTGATGAAGAGAGATTCAGCTTAATCTTGGCAGCCGCTCTCACCAGTTCTACGGGAATATCCTGTATAGGGTCTTTGCTGATGATATACTGCCCCTTGGCACTCATCAGAAACTTCTTGTCTTTTGCCTGAGGATAGGGAAGCCAGATGTCGTTGTCCTGCTGGGTGGCTGCCTGCAACTCTTCAAGAGTCTTCTTGCTGAGATCGGCTTGGGCATTGGCTACGGCATAGTAGTTGTAGGAATGATCTTCCTGTAGGTTGAGATTCACCTTCCAGTTGTCTTTGCCCAATACTTCTGCCTGATTTTCTGCAGGACTTGAACTCTGGTGATTGACACAGCACTCGCCGAATTCCGGCTCGAACATCTTGAAGTCAAGCTTTGACAAGGTCTTCTCATGAAGAGCGTCCTCATCATTTGCTCTTGACTTCTGCAGGTCGTTGACCATAGGAATCATGTTCAGCTGTTGTGCAGACGAGTTGTTTCCCAGCTCGTCTTCAGCCGAACATCCAGCTATGAGCAAACCTGCCGTCAGGGTCAAGATGCCTTTCGTGAATCTTATGTCTTTATATAACTTCTTCATGATGAATATTGTTTTCTTATGTCTTTATAATACTTGTTCGAAGTGAATGTCTTTGCCCGCATCTTCTCCGGTGGTACATCCCTTCAGTTTGAAACCAGGATTGATAACAAACCTTTCGTTTGGATTCTTGGTCAGGAACACATGTGCTCTTACGTTGTGTGGCTGAGCCATATCCAGTCGGTTCTTGGGCACTACATAGAAGTAGAGGGTTTTCTTTGCTCCTTCCTTGTTGATGATGTAGCTTTCTATCTTGTAGCTGTCGGCCGACTGTCCATCTTTGTAACTTCCATCCGCATTACATTCTACGAATCCGAACAATGGGTTGTCTGTCTGGAGAATCCATGGTGCTCCTTTGGTGTCGATGTCCTTCAGTGTAATCTTCGGACCGCATTGTGGCTGACCATAATATACCTTGTAGCCCCAATCAGTCTTGTCGGCATCAGGAAATATCACTTCTGTTGATGCATCGATGTAATCATACGTTCCACCATCTTGCCATTCTTTTATGGTTGGAGTAACGGTGAGCATGCCCATCTGTCCGTTGAGGAAGTAACCGTAAACTACCAGCTCGCGGTTGCGGATGGCTTTACCGCCTGTTGGGATACTGAAGTCAACGCTTTTTTCTTCCGTGCCTAAAGAATAATGAATCTTTCCTTTGATTGCCTTGGTGGTTTCACGGAGATAGCACAGGTTGTGGGAAGCAATTCCTGCTTTCTTAAAGGCATCCAGATAATCCTGTGCAGTTTGAGTTTCGTTCTTCTTGAACTTCTCTGGATCTTCTACTTCCTTGATGTTATCAGTCTCAACACCATTCAGTTTCAAAACAGTTGATACATAGCCGTTACTGTTTACATCGTATTTGTTGCTGGTAACAACCTGGTTGTCATCATCTTCTTTGTATTCAGTCTCATCAGGGAAGATGTAGCTGGCGGTAGGAATGGTGTTTCCTTCCACCTCGATACTGGTAACCTTTACATTTTCTATGCCCGTTTTTCGGGCAAAGTAGAAGTGGAGCTTGGAAACAGCGCGAACCAGAGGAATCTTGATGCCTTTGGTCTTTGCCTCTGCTTCGGTTGTTCCAACATGTTTCTCTACAGAAATGTTGGTGATGGCACGAGAGATAGGGAGACCTGTTTCAGAAACTTCCGTGTTCTGTGGATTGCCATTTTCCTGAATGCCAAAAGTAGAGTCAAAGCAGATATTCTGCAACTCCTTGCGGGTGATGCTGCTGAAATCCTTACCGTTCAACTTGCTTTCTATATTGGTACTTTCGGAATTCGCGAGGATGTAGAGGTCGATATTTTCCACCTCTTTACCTGCTATCTTTCTTAAGAAACGTAGCTGCAGATTGTAGCTGCTATTAATATCTTTCAATGCTTCTTCCTTATATGCGATAGGATTGGCATCTTCGTTTGTGCCAGATTGGAACACCCACACCTTGATGCTGTGAATGTCGCTCTCTGAGTTGGGGTCAGCTTTGCTCTCATTATCTGCGAGCACACCTTCCGTACGGCTTTCTCCAGCTCGGGTGCTGTTAGCCGAATTGCTAGAGAAGCTGAGGCTGATATATGCGTCATGATTCTCAGCGGTCTCTGTATCTTGGTTCTCTGAACAAGATGCCATGGCGCCTACCATGAGCAAGGCAGCTAGTGCCGTAAGTGCCTGGCGCATCATCTTGGTCAAAGTAGTTTTATAGCTAGTCATCTTTTTCTTTCTTTTACTTATACTTATACTTGTTGTTGCGTTGGTGGAGTAGTATGGGTAGTACTACTTCGTTTCCGAACCTCCCAGGTCGGCGTCCTGCAGGTTCATCACCCAGCCGTTCACCTTAATCTTGGCGTTGAGGCTGTAGTGGTCGCTGGTGTTGTCGCTTGGCACGTAGAAGGTGAGCACATAGTGGTCTTGGCGGTCGAGGTATTCCTGCGAATCCCAATCCTTTTCGGCACGTTCGCCGCAGAGGGCGAGGAACCATGGCAGGGAGTGGTCGAAGATGACCTTGTTGTTGCGCTTGTCGGTGATGACGATGCGCTTGTCGTCATATTCGCTTCCGCTGCGGGTGGAAACCTGGTCGTCGTTGCGCTCGAACATTCGGGATGATGACAGGTCGTAAACCAGTGCCTTGTCTATCTTTTCGCCTTCCACCTCGGTTTCGCCGCTCTTGTTGGTCACCATCTTCTCGCTGAAGGGTACGTAGGTGATGGCTTTGTTCATCACCTTGTCGCCCTTATAGTCGAGCAGGGCAGCAGACCCCTTGATTCTTACGTCGAAGTTGTCGGGGGTGAAACCAGGCTGGTCGTTTTCGTATGGCAGCATCACGATGCGATAGGTTTTGGTGCATTTCATCAGACTCAATTCTGATGCCACGTCCTTGCCTTCGTAGTTGAGGGATGTCTGTGCGGTATAGAGTGCAGAGAACTTTCTGTTGTTCTCGTAGTTCTCGCCTTCGTTCTTTCCCATCACCTCCTGCAGGTCGTCGATGGTTGATACGCCTGGGGTAAGCTGGGTGAAGGTGAATTCCATTTCGTCATCCTCGCCGTCAGCACGGGCAGAGATGTTCTGCTTGTCACGGGCCAGGCAGACGAAGGTGTACTTGCCTTCGTTGAGGTCGGTGATTTCCATTCTATGCCCGTTTTCAAACTTATCAGCCGACTCCACGTAGGTATCGAAATACTTTCCGTTCTTGTCGAACACATATACGTTGATGTTTTTTACCTCAGCCGAGAAAGCGTCTGCTTCCTTCACGTTGTAGGTATAGTCAAAACCGAGCGATATTTTGGGTGTAGGACAGCCCATCAGGTCGTCTTTCATGCAGGATGAAAGCGAGGTGAGTGCGATGGCTGAGATACAGACCGCTTTGCAACAGTTATGGGTGAAGAAATGTGCCATATTGTTATTGTTGTTAATATTATTCTTTTACTTATACTTATACCTTATTATATATAGAGTGCCAGACTTGTGATGTTGGGTGACATCTGATGGTCTTGGCATCATCATTTTCTGCTAGAAGTGGTGCCTGGTGAAGAATCTTTCTTCCTGTAAGCACGGTGTGAATCCCGTCATTTTGTTGACGGCATAGGGTGGGGTGATGTTGTTTTTAGGTAATCTCTCGGAGAAACTGAGTCCTCCGAGAGATTGGAGTTATTTTATTTCAAGCGATATGATAATTCCTGATTCCAGGAATTCTGTGTTGTTATGAAATCGTATTGGAATCCGGAATGGGATTACTTCAAATCAACATCCTGGTTGTTGAGAACCCAAGGGTTAACAGAAACAGTAACATCAAGATAGAACAAACCTTCCTTGTCTGGTGTACCGTTAGGAACCTGTGCACCTACGTTAAAGATATTGTTAACTTTGAGACGATAGATGCTATTACGCTGGATAGCGTTATCATAGCCGATGTTATTATCTTTGATAATCTGCTTGTAGTAGGTCTTACCGCAGTTGAATACCTCGATCTGATATGTCTTACGGAATTCATCCAACTTGCTTTCAACATCCTTGTCTTTCTTGGCAGCTGTCAACAAATCCTTCATTTCCTTTGCTGTCTTACCACCGAAGAGACCCGTTACATCATTGTAAGCTTTGTAGATGTCTTCGAAACTCTTGTAGATAACGTTGTTGTAACGGTAGAATGTACCATCTTCTGGGAAGTCTGCGTCAGTCATATCCTCGAGAGTTACAGTATACTCGAAGTACATTGCTGTTGCTGCAGTAGATGAGTTGTTCTCAAATACATAATCCACATGTGCATTAGGAGCTGTTGCTTTTGTGAAGAAGTCTCCGTTCTGAAGCAAAGTTGTTGTACCGAAATCCTTTGTTGGCTGATAATATGTGATGCCTGAAGGAATGTTCAAAGTCTCGCCAGTCCAGTTCTGCATGATATAGCTCTTGTTTGCCAAGTTAGAGATAGCGTAGCCTGTCATTGTTACAGACTTAACTTTCTTTACAGCATCTTCCATAGCCTTCTTCTCTGCATCTGTAGCATCAGACTTTGTGTATGCCTTGATTTTTGTTGCATTAGAAGTTGGCTCATCGATACGAGCTGTCAAACGCTCAATCTTGATAGCGCTTTCTACGCCATTGTACTTAATTTTTGCAGCACTGGTAGCCTTCTTGTTGTCATCTGAAAATACAACAGTATAGAGGTTGCCATCAATAGACTTATCGTTCTGGTTGAACATGGCAAATTTGCTATTCTCAACGTATGGGTTAGCAAATTTTGTATCTGAAGAGAAGATATTCTCCCATGGCTTGGCATCTTCTGCGTTAGCCAAGAAATATACCTTATAGGTAGCACCTGCAACAACATCCTCAACAGCAATCTTAAGCTGTGTAGAACCGTCATTACCCTGAGTTGGCTTACCTGCTTTCCAGTCTGATTCTGTGATTGGCTTTTTGAAAACAATGTTGCCATTAGCATCTACCAAGTAAATGGTACCGCTTGTAACATCAGACTCTGCTGCAGATGCAGCAATTGTACTATCTTTTGGCAATACTGTTCTGGTACCATCTGCCTTTGGTATCTGTACGTTCAAAGTCATGTAGAAACCATCTACCTTCTCCTGACTTGCGTTGTCACCAGCCAAGTCATCATTACTGCTGCAGCTAGTAAAAGACAAAGCTGCGGCTGAAACCAAGCTCATTACGAGCAAATTCATTTTTTTCATAATCTTGTTACTTATTACTTTAGTTAAAACTATATTTATTAATACTTTCTTTACTTATTCTTTTCTTTATTTCGTTCCTTCTATTCCAGAACCTTGTTTACCTTGTCCAGGTTTTCCTGGGCTTTCTTCAAGCCACCCTTTACAGCCTTCTCGAAATATTCCTTGGCAGCCTGGTAATCCTCTTTCTGGACTGCGAGGCAACCGCGGGCGTTGTTGGCTTCTGGGGTATCGCCCACCTTCTTCAGATATTTCTCTGCACTCACCTTGTCACCACGCTCAATGGCGATGTAGGCAGCGTTGAGGTTGGCAAGCTTGTCTTCTGGGAACAGCTTTACGGCAGTCTCGAATACATTGTTGTATTCATCGCTGCCCTTAGGCAAACTGTTGGCTACCATGTACATCTCCTGTAGTGAAAGCTTCTGCGGACGGGTCTTGATAACCTTCTTTGCCTCTTCCAGGTTGAATGCCTTCACGTCATATTCTATGGTGTAGTCGGTGCGGCGCAAGCCTGGCCAAACGTTCTGCAACAGGAAGCGGTGAGCCTCCGGAGCCTTTCTCTTCAAAGCCTTCTCCTTTGCATCAGGCTGCAAACTGCTGTTGATGATGCTGAGGGCGATGTCCTTTTGAGGAATATCGTTGTGGGCGATGTATTCTGCCGTTCCTTCCCAGTCCTCTGCGGTAGCTGCTACCTTGATCAGCTTCTGGTCGATAGGATAAACCGACGTGAGATAATCTTTCAGCGCCTGCGTTCTGTTGCGTGAAAGCTTGTCGTTGTTGGCATATCCACCATCAGGAGAAGCATAACCGTGCAGGGTAATCTGGGTGATGGTAACATCCGAATCGTTCTTCACCAGCTCCAGGGTTTCAATCATCTTAGCCAGTTCCTTGGCGTTGTTGCCCAGGTTTACCACGATGTCCCACTTGTTCACCCTAAAGTTGAGTCGTGCCGAACCGTTTTCCTGTCTTATCTTCACGGCTTCCGCCTTAGGCTGCTGGTAAGCGTAGAAGAGTTTCTGAGGCGTGTTGAGGATATCGCCAGCCGGAAGCAGTCCTTCTGCCAGGATTACCTGGTTGCATCCGCAGGTATCGTTGCCGATAACCAGTTGCGAGTTGCTCATCCAATCCTGAAACGGAGTGGTATATATATAATGTAGGGTCTGTTTTTTCTTGTTCTGTCGCTGCTCCACGATGAGCGGGTTCTTGGAGGCAGTGGCATTGTTGCGCTGATAATAGATGTATCTCTTGCGTCCCATCACCTCAACAGCTGGCAGTTTCAGGGTGTCCTCATCGTTCACAATCATGGGGGTATAGATGAGTCCACGGTTGCTGCCCAGGATGATGTCGTCGAGCTTGAAGTCCATCTTCACGTTCACGTCGTCTCCATCTCTCTTCACTTCTTTCTTCGAAATCTTCAGCTTTCCGGCTGTCTCTTTCTTTTCTTTTTTCTCTGCTGAGGCTATAGGCTTGCTTTCTGCTGAGGCTGTGAGCGATAACAGCAGGAGGGCAGCGCCCAGGGTACTATAGAAGTTATATTTTGTATTCATGAATTGTTTCCTTTCCAAGTGAATAATCAAATGAATAATGATGTATAAATATACAATTTAAATAGGTATGTCCGTATGGGGGCGATTAGAACACATAGACGAGGTTGAGTGCCGCCTTGGTGGGTCCCACATAGTGGTGACTCTTGTCGTCTTCCAGTTTTTCGCCGCATTCCGCACATTCAAACTTGTCTGAACGGCTGTAGGTGTAACCCAGTCCCAGTTCAGCCTCGAAGTTCCAGTGCTTGGAAAGGGTCCAGGCATATCCGTATGCCACTCCTGCTCCAACGAACCATCCTTCGTAGCGATAATCTTTCAGTTTGGAAAAGTCTGTTCCTAATAACTTGAAATCAGCATTCACGTTACCGATGTTGTAGGATCCTGCAATAGCATGGAATCCTACAAAATGTCCCATCATCTTGTTGCAGAACCAGTATCTTGCTTCTGGCTGCACAAGCCAATGTTTCCATTTCCTGTTATTAGAAAATGTCCAAGGATTGTAGTTGCCTGCTACATCCAAGGTCCACTTGGGGGTGAGTGCGAACTCTACTCCCAAGTTTATGGTGCTGGTCGCATCATAAAGAAGGTTGGTTTTCACCGCAACCTTTTGGGCTGATGCATCGAGTGCTAAGAAGCACAATCCGATCATCAGTGCCATTTTAATCCTTTTCATCATCTTTTTCTTATACTTTATATACTTAATACAATATCTTTTTATCTACCGGTTTACAACTAATACATAAGAAATCTAATATCCATTCCCTTCCTGTTAATCTACTTTGTCTTTACTTTCAATTTACTTTTCAGTTAGGAATCTTACATTCTCGTATTAAAAACCTTGCAGCTGAGTTCCTGGCTCAGCGCATCATCTTTTTTCGGCTGCAAAATTATAAAGAAAAGCAATACCATGCAAGGTTTTAGCACTGAAAAATACTGAAAAGTGCCTTTTTTAATTAAAAACAACACTGAAAACTACTTAAAGTTGTTAATTCCGGCATTTTTTCATCATCTTCTCATCACTATTTCTAATTATTTTTGTAAATTTGCAGCCGTTATCAGTTAGATGGAAATTCCAGCATTTTGCTGTTGAAAAGCCTGCTGATGATAAGAAGATATAAGCTAAAAGATAGAATTTATAAGTAAACAATGGAACCAAAACTTAACTTAATGAAGGCAATTTTAGGCTTGGAGCATTACTTTTGCCCCAAGTATTGTGGTATCGTAGACCGCAGAAGAGTGATAGGCTATCTACTTTTCTCGGTTTCCGAGGTACTTATTATTTTGTACCATTTTATCCTTATCCTCCGATTAGGAGAACCTCATGGGGTGGTGGCTGATGTGGTGAATGCCGTTTTGTTTGCCAGTCTGCAGCTGGCAATCTGGACCAAGAAACTTACTTTTACCAAGGGTCTCACCTTTTTATATATATTGGCTTTTGCCAAATTGGCTGCCAATTGTATACTTTCCTCTGTGTTTGGCGAGTTGCCCGACGAGTTGAGTAGCATCAGCAATGTGTTTCTGCTGTTCCTGCTGGTATTGATGGCGTTGACGCAACTGATGTATAAGACCGCATTGGCTCTTATAGCCGGCTTGGTTCCGATGGTTGTCTTCTATTTCATAGAGCATCCTGCTGTTACATCCTTCTTCGGGATGAAGGCATTCTTCGTGGGTTTTGTGATGATCATCTATGTGTATATCTATAATACGAACTATGTGCTGAAGGGGCTTCGCCAGCCTCAGAAGGTTACCCACGTAGAGAGAAAGGCACTGGATATGCTTGCCAAATTGAAGGAAAAGGATAATGATAATGCCGGAAATCTGATGGAAAGGCTGAATCCGGAATTGCGCCAGAACATTATCAATAATGCTTCGGAGCACCTGAAAAAGGAGGAACTGAATAATCTGATGTGGGATGAACTGTGTGCCGACCTGACCAATAGTGAAATACAGATCTGCAAGCTGGTGTTGCAGGATAAGAGCTTGAAGGAAATCTGCATCCTGCTTGATAAGACCGAATCCAACATCACAAGTCAGCGCAGCCATATCCGAAAGAAACTGAATATGGATCGTAAGGATGATTTAAAGCGCACCCTGGAATTGCGCTTTGCGGAAATCAGAAAGAAAAAAGTTAATACTAGTTTATAATTTATAGTTTATAGTTAAAAGTTTATAGTTTATAGCAGGATGTTGAAAACTTGCATAATTATGCGTTTTCCTGCCTTGCTATAAACTATCAACTATAAACTATAAACTAAATATCAATCTTCCATTCTCAGGAATGCCTTAGGGAGATATTGAATCAGATCGCTGGCGATGAGGCTCTCTTTGCCGATATCCTTGATGGCTAGGTCGCCTGCCAGTCCGTGCAGGTGCATGCCTATTCGGCAGGCGTCTGCCTGGTTGTAGCCACGAGATAGAAGCGAGGTGATGATACCCGTCAATACATCGCCGCTGCCGGCTGTAGCCATGCCGCTGTTGCCGGTGGAGCAGAACTCCACCTTTCCGTTAGGATGGCAAAGGGCAGAATAGTGACCCTTTAATATAATGTAGCCTTGCAGGCGCTCTGCCAGTTCGATGGCCTTGTCAAGGCGCTCCATGCAGTTGCTGCTGGTATTGCCAGCCAGTCTGTCCAGTTCTCTTGGATGAGGAGTGAAGATGATGTCCTTAGGCAACTGCTGCATCCAGGCACGATGGCTCGCCAGGATGTTCAGCGCATCGGCATCTACCACGGTAGGACAGGTGGATCTTCTCAGCTGGGCTATCAGGGCGATGGCGGTGGATTCGTTGGTTCCCAGACCCGGACCTATGCCCATGGCGCTATAGTAGTCGGTGTCCACCGGTTCGCTGAAGATGGTTTCCTCGGAATCCATCTGGAGCACTGCTTCCGGCACGCTGATTTGCATAATCTCGTAGTTGCGCTTCGGCGTATGGGTAATCACCTTTCCGGTTCCTGCTCTCAGGCACGCCTTGGTAGCCAGCACGGATGCACCGCTCATGCCGTAGCTTCCGGCTATAATCAAAGCCGTGCCCATGGTTCCCTTGTGGGCAAAGTCGCCACGGGGCTTCATCAGCAGGCGGATGTCGTTCTCTTCGAGAATACTGAATTTGCTTTCCGTCTTCTGGATGAATTCCGGCGAGAGTCGGATATCCAATACCTTCAGTCTTCCCAGGTATATCTGGTTGTCTGCCAGCATCATCGCCAGCTTCTTCTGCTGCAAGGTCAGCGTCAGGTCGGCACGGATGATGTTGGCTGCGATGTTGTAGGTGTTGTCTTCCGCCATCAGACCCGATGGCAGGTCGATGCTCACCACCTTGGCGGCACTCTGGTTGATGTATTTTACCAGGGATGCAAAACCGCCTGCCAGCGGTTTGTTCAAGCCGCTGCCAAAGAGGCCGTCTACTACGAGCATGCCGGCTTCCAGCTGCGGAGGGTCGAAATTGACGGTGACCTCAGTAAACTGCTTGGCGCGTTTGCTCTCGATGAGTCGCTTCTTGTTGCTGGCACAGTCGGCAGAGAGCTTGTTGTGGATGTTAAACAAGAAAACGTTAACCTGATAACCATCTTCTCCCAACATTCTTGCTACGGCAAGCGCATCGCCTCCATTGTTGCCTGGTCCTGCGAAAACGACCACCGGAGTACGGTTAGACCATTCCTCCTCGATGGCACGTGTCAGCGCCTTAGCGGCACGTTCCATGAGGTTGAGCGAAGTGATTGGTTCATGCTCAATGGTGTATTTATCCAACTCATGTATCTGAGTACTAGTGAAAATCTTCATGTCTTTGTCCGATTATCTGATTATTTTCATGCAAAAGTACTAAAAAAAGTCGATGAAAGCATGAAGTTTCACGATTTTTTCGTAATTTTGCAGAAAATATTATATAATATGACTATGAGCATAGTAAAAATTAAGGATAAGACCTTCAAAACCTCCATTCCAGAGGCCGAAATACTCAAGAAGGTTCAGGTCGTAGCAGACCGTCTGAACAAGGACTATGAAGGCAAGACCCCCGTGTTCTTGGCAGTATTGAACGGCGCATTTATCTTCGCAGCCGACTTGATGCGAATGATCACCGTGCCAAGCGAGATTTCATTCGTGAAGTATGCTTCTTACGAGGGCACTTCCTCTACGGGCAGCATGAAGACCCTGATGGGTTTGAACCAGGATTTGGCAGGCCGCCACGTGGTTATTGTTGAGGACATCGTAGATTCCGGTTTCACCATGGCCCACATGATAGAAGACCTGAAGAAGATGAACCCAGCCAGCGTTGAGGTTTGTTCCCTCCTCGTGAAGCCAGGCAACTTGAAGGTTGACCTTGATATCAACTATGCTGTTATGGAAATCCCTAACGATTTCATCGTGGGATATGGATTGGATTACGACCAAGAAGGCAGAAACCTCCGCAACATCTACACCATTGTAGAAGAATAGGGGGTGAAGCATGTGGGAGAAAATTAGTGACTATTGCTTGGATGTCTCCAAGTACTTCTTGACTGCTGTATTTGTTACTTCGATGATGCAGGATCTCAATGATGTTCGTTGGATGTTGTATGTTGTCAGCGGATTAATAGCAATCATATTGTTTATAGCAGGTATTTATATTAGGAAGAATAAAAAAGATAACGATAAAAAGAAGAAATAATGGCAAATTTGAGTTTGATGGCATTTAATTGCCTTTTAGATATTCCTTTTTTGGGTACATACATTATTTTGGCTATGGTAGGAATCCCTGCTATAGTATTCTTGTTATTTGTTATGACTCCCAAAGGAAAGCAATGGTTTAACAGTATAAATTAAGTTTCTGACACAACATAAAACAATTTATATATATTTAAGGTAAAAATGAAGAATATTGTAATTTTCGGCGCTCCTGGTGCAGGTAAGGGTACACAGAGCGACAAGATGATCGAGAAGTATGGTCTCGGTCACATTTCAACAGGTGACGTACTTCGTAACGAAATCAAGAACGGTACTGAGCTTGGTAAGACTGCTAAGGGTTATATCGACAATGGTCAGTTGATTCCTGACGAGTTGATGATTGATATCCTCGCTAGCGTATACGACAGCTTCGGTAAGGATCACGCAGGTGTCATCTTCGATGGTTTCCCACGTACCACACCACAGGCTGAGGCTTTGAAGAAGATGCTCTCTGAGCGTGGTCACAAGATTGCTGCCATGATTGAGCTCGCTGTTCCTGAGGATGAGCTGATGGCTCGTTTGCTCAACCGCGGTAAGTTGAGCGGCCGTTCTGATGATAACGAGGAGACTATCAAGAAGCGTCTCAACGTATATCATACTCAGACTGCACCTCTCATCGACTGGTATGAGAAGGAAGGTATCCACCACCACATCGAGGGTCTCGGTACTGTGGATGAGATCTTCGCCCGCGTTTGCAATGTTATCGACAACTTGTAATCAAGATAAAATAATCTTCCCCACAACCGAGTGGGGAAGATTTATTCGTTAAATAAAAGAAGAATCTTCCGTTCAATAAAGAAGATTTATTCGTTAAATATAAAAAGAAAATATAAATGGCTGAATCCAATTTCGTAGATTATGTAAAGATCAACTGCCGCTCTGGTAAGGGTGGTAAAGGCTCCATGCACCTGCGCCACGTGAAGTACCAACCTAATGGCGGTCCTGACGGTGGCGATGGCGGACGTGGAGGAAGCATCTATCTTCGCGGCAACCACAACTACTGGACCCTGCTGCATCTGAAGTATCAGCGCCACTTCTTCGCCGAGCATGGTGGCAATGGAGGACGTGACAAGTGTCATGGCACCGACGGTAAGGACATCTATATCGATGTGCCTTGCGGTACCGTGGTCTATAATGCCGAAACCGGAAAGTTCGTTTGCGATGTGGCTTACGACGGACAGGAGGTGCTGCTCCTCAAGGGCGGCCGCGGCGGATTGGGCAACTTCCAGTTCCGTACCTCAACCAACCAGGCTCCACGCTATGCGCAGCCAGGTGAGCCTATGCAGGAGATGACCATCATCATGGAGCTGAAGCTCCTTGCCGATGTGGGTCTCGTGGGTTTCCCTAACGCCGGAAAGTCAACCCTGCTCAGCGCCGTATCCAGTGCGCGCCCAAAGATTGCCAACTATCCATTTACTACGCTCGAGCCATCGCTGGGCATCGTGGACTACCGCGACCACCAGAGCTTTGTCATGGCTGATATTCCTGGCATCATCGAGGGTGCGAGCGAAGGAAAGGGATTAGGTTTGCGATTCCTGCGCCACATAGAGCGCAACTCGCTGCTCCTTTTCATGGTTCCGGGCGATACCGACGATATCAAGAAGGAATACGAGGTGCTGCTGGGCGAGCTGAAGAACTTCAACCCAGAGATGCTCGACAAGCACCGTGTGCTCGCCATCACCAAGTGCGATCTTCTCGATGATGAGCTTATCGAGATGCTCCGCGAAACGCTGCCTACCGATCTGCCGGTGGTCTTCATCTCTTCCGTCACCGGACAGGGAATCCAGGAACTCAAGGATGTGCTCTGGAAGGAGCTGAATTCCGAGAGCAACAAGCTGCAGGAGATTACTGCCGAGGATACCCTCGTGCATCGTGACAAGGATATGTCACGCTTCCAGCAGGAACTTGCCGATGAGGGTGAGGACATCGTGGAATACATCGATGAGGATGAAATTGAGGACGTAGATGACCTCGATGATTTCGAATATGAGTAATCATAAAGTTCAAAGTTCAATGTTCAAAGTATATAGCATAGCTTCAGGTGTCAAGGCTTTCTCCACCACCCGCAAGGGCGGAGTGAGCCAGGGCAACTACAGCGAATTCAATATCAATGAGTATTGCGGCGACAATGCCGAGCATGTGGCTGAAAACCGCAGGCGTCTGGCTGCCGAACTGGGCGTAGAGCCTGGTCACATCATCATGCCCCATCAGGTGCATGGGGTAGAGGTGCGCCAGATAGCCGGAGAATATTTCAGCATGCCCGAGAATATCCGCAAGATGATTCTCGAAGGCGTTGATGCCGTGATGACGAATCAGGCAGGTGTGTGCATAGGCGTATCCACTGCCGATTGCATCCCGGTGCTTCTTTATGATGAGGAGCATCATGCCGTGGCAGCCATCCATGCCGGATGGCGTGGCACCCTGGCACGCATCGTTCACAAAACCATCCAGGAGATGGCGTTCACCTATCAAACAAACCCTAAGAAGTTGAAGGCTGTGATAGGTCCGGGCATCTCGATCGACAGTTTCGAGGTGGGCGATGAGGTGTATGAGGCTTTCGAGCAGGCTGCCTTCCCGATGGAGGAGATTGCCGAGCAGCGTCCTAACGCTGCCTTCTCTGCCGACCCAGCTGAACGTGAACGTCTGGCTGCCGAGGGCAACATTGTTCAGCCGCTGAAGTGGCATCTCAATCTTCCGCTCTGCAACAAGCAGATTCTTCTGCATTGCGGCGTAGCCGAAGAGAATATCCAGGATTGCGGCATCTGTACCTTCCTGCATAGCGACGAGTATTTCTCTGCTCGCAAGTTGGGCACAGAGAGCGGCAGAATCTATACTGCCATCCTCCTGGAGAAATAAATAAGATTTTTCATGATAACATCCATTTCTGTCTTTTCTATGAATGAAGAGGGAGAAGTGGATGTTTTTTATAGTTAATAGTTAATAATTTATAGTTTATAGTTAATTTAGAGATTTAGAACGATAGAGATAATGAGTAGATTAAGACAGAGATTGGGGCTTGTAGCCGTTTCGGGCATGCTGATGCTATCCCTGAGCAGTTTCATGCCCGCCAAAAATGAGTTTACTGCCGCCGAGCAACAGCAGGTGAGCATCGCAACGCCAGGCCTCTTTGCCCAGAGTCAAGCCTTCAATGTTGACTTTGAGATATTCCGTGCCAAGGAATATTCCTTCCCGCTTCCTGTGGGCAAGGCTAGCCTTACCAATGGCCATAGCGTGATGCGCATCGAAACCTCGAAGGGCGATGCCGTCAAGGCGATGTTTGATGGTTATGTGCGACTCTCGCGCAAAACCGAGTCGATGGGTAATGTCATCGTCATCCGTCACGACAATGGTCTGGAAACCGTGTATGCCAACAATGCCGAGAACCTGATGAAGGTGGGACAGCATGTGGATGCCGGACAAACCATCGCCATCGTGGGTACCAAGGAGGGTGAGACCTACTGCGATTTCTCCATCATGGTGAATGGTGCACGCATCAACCCGGAAACCATCATCGAACTGAAGAGCCATAAGCTCCGCCGACAGACCGTGCAGTTCCGCAAGATAGGCAGCCGCATCAATATCACGGTGATAGGCGGCAAGGATTCCTCCGTTTCTAGAAACGATAAGAGTGATAGAAACGATAAGGGGACAAATAAGAAATCGGGAAGCAGCCGTGGCGATCACGCCATGACTCTCGACCCTGACGAGGTGAACAATCCGTTTACCATCACCAACACCTTCCGTCTCGATTTGGAGAAGATAGAGGAGCATGCATGGGCATATCCATTGCCTGATGCCCGTGTCATCAGTCCATACGGAGGTGCCCGCCGTCACTCGGGTGTGGATTTGAAGACCAAGCCTAACGACGAGATTTATGCCGCCTTCGATGGCGAGGTGGTTGCCTCGGGACCTTACTACGGCTATGGCAACTGCATCCGCATCAAGCATGCCTACGGTTTGGAAACGCTCTATAGCCATCAGAGCAAGAATATGGTGAAGAAGGGGGATAAGGTGAAAGCAGGACAGGTAATCGGTCTTACGGGCCGCACTGGCAGGGCCACCACAGAGCATCTCCATTTCGAGGTGTCCTTCGACGGCAAGCGCCTCGACCCGGCCATCATCTTCGACCACAGCAACCATAAGCTGAAAGCCGCTACCTTGCATCTTACCAAGGGAAAGGGTGTGAAGAGCGTCAAGAACTGATAGATAAGCAGCAATATCTTATCATGATTTCACTTGCTGCAAAATAAAGGAAAGAGGGTGTGTCATAAGTCCCATGACACACCCTCTTATTTTTTCCCTTAAGGCTAAATTTATTTTCCCTTAAGGCTAAATATATTTACCCTTAAGGCTAATTATATTTTTCCTTCTTCTTATTTCTTCTTCTGCGATTTACGGTTGGCTCTCTGTTGGCGATACTTTGCCTTCTGACGGGCAGAGCCGCTGCCGTGAGCACCCGTAATATACTTTTTCTTCTTGGCTTTGGTCTTCACCTTGTCGTCGTCGTCCTTCTTAGGTCCGCCGCCGCCTTTGAAGACCATACCGCCCATGATAATATCGTCAATATCGCTCATATACCTTTTATATTATATAAATTAATGATGGAAGAGGCGAACGTGAGTAAACGCCATGGCGATGCCGTACTTGTCGCAAGTGTCGATAACATTATCGTCACGGATGCTACCGCCTGCTTCTGCAATGTATTCCACACCGCTCTTGTGAGCACGCTCGATGTTGTCGCCGAATGGGAAGAAAGCATCGCTGCCAACGCACACACCCTTGTTCTGCGCAATCCAAGCCTTCTTCTCCTCGCGGGTCAATGGCTCAGGCTTCTCTGTGAAGAACTGCTCCCAAACGCCATCCTGCAATACATCCTCCCACTCGTCAGAGATATAGACGTTGATGGTATTGTCGCGGTCGGCACGGCGAATCTTCTCCTTGAAAGGCAGGTTCATCACCTTAGGACACTGGCGCAACCACCACTCATCAGCCTTGGAACCGGCAAGACGGGTGCAGTGGATACGGCTCTGCTGACCGGCACCGATACCGATGGCCTGACCGTCCTTCACGTAGCATACAGAGTTACTCTGGGTATACTTCAATGTGATGAGCGAGATAATCAGGTCGCGCTTAGCCTCGTCGGTGAAAGTCTTGTTCTTGGTAGGGATATCCTCGAAGAGAGCTGGGTCGTCGAGTTTCACCTCGTTGCGTCCCTGCTCAAAGGTAACACCAAACACCTGCTTGTGCTCAATAGGAGCAGGCACGTAGTCAGGGTCAATCTTGATGACGCAGTAAGTACCCTTGCGCTTCTCCTTCAGTATCTCGATGGCCTCAGGAGTATAGCCTGGAGCAATCACGCCATCGCTTACCTCACGCTTGATGAGGAGGGCTGTAGCCTCGTCGCATACATCGCTCAGGGCAACGAAGTCACCGTAAGAGCACATACGGTCGGCACCGCGTGCACGAGCATAGGCACAAGCCAGCGGAGAGAGCTCAAACTTCACGTCGTCCACGAAGTAGATCTTCTTCAAGGTGTCGCTCAGCGGCAAGCCGATGGCAGCACCGGCAGGAGAAACGTGTTTGAAACTAGCGGCAGCAGGCATACCTGTAGCAGCCTTCAGTTCCTTGACCAATTGCCAAGAGTTGAAAGCATCCAGGAAGTTGATGTAGCCAGGTCGGCCGTTGATAACTTCGATAGGCAGTTCCCTTCCGTCATCCATATAGATGCGCGAAGGCTTCTGATTCGGATTACATCCGTACTTAAGTGCTAATTCTTTCATCTTAATTAAGAAATGTATTTAGAATTTGGTGCAAAATTACAAAAAAAATATGAGAATCCCATTTTTTTTATGGGAAATTCAAAAATAATCTTCCAAACATTACTCCAATTCAAAAATAATATGTATTTTTGCGCCCAGTTAGATAAAAAGAGTTTGTGAATTTGAGAATTTGAAATTTTGAGGAAGGGAAAATCAGAATGAAGAATGATTTGAAAATCCTCGCCGCAGCTTTGGAGAAGAAGCTCGGCAAGGCACACGTTGAGCACGATAAGAAGGAGGAGCCTCATAAGGCGAAAGTGCTGCACAAGGTGTGGGATATTTTGAAAGGAAAGGAGAAACCATCTATTCAGACGCTCAACCGTCTGGCATTGCTTGCCGGCTTCCAAAGTTGGGCTGATTTCCAGGGCGCATTACACGGCACCGACGACGGGTTGGTGAACTATAGCGCCGGGGAATAGATAGAAGATCATAGATTAAAAAGATATTAGGCATTAAAGTGTGGTTTTTAAGTAAAGGAAAGGGCATCCAGTCGTGAGACCGGATGCCCTTCTTCTTCTAATTCTAATTTTTAATAGGTAACCAAGAAAATTACTCGGCGCCCTTTGTGATGGTCTTCTTCTCAGCGATACGAGCCTTCTTACCGGTGAGCTTACGCAAGTAATACAACTTAGCGCGACGTACCTTACCGTGCTTGTTCACCTCGATAGAATCGATAGCTGGTGACTCGATAGGGAAGATACGCTCAACACCTACAGTACCAGACATCTTGCGAACTGTGAAACGCTTCTTGTCACCATGACCAGAGATCTTGATAACAACACCACGATAGAGCTGGATACGCTCCTTTGTACCCTCGACGATTTTGTAAGCGACTGTGATAGTATCACCTGCCTTGAACTCAGGGAACTTCTTGCCGGTTGCAAATGCTTCTTCAGCAACTTTAATCAAATCCATTTTTTGTATAAAATTAAAAATTGTTTGTCGTTCCAACGCAACATGGCCGGGTAACACTTCTACCCAGACAACAGCGGTTACGCCGAAAAGCGGGTGCAAAGTTACGACTTTTTCTCGTATCTTGCAAATTTTCAGCCACTTTCTTTCTTTTTTCTCGCAGATTTAACTATTTTTCTTTCTTGTCAGTGTCTTTTCCCACAGATTTCACGGATTTCACAGATTTATTTTGTATTTTTGCACTCCAAAACATTAAGATAACAATAAATATGAAGAAAAAGAACGGTATGAAGGTGGCACTTGCATCAACGGTGATGCTGCTGATGGCAAGTCCTGCTTTTGCTCAGAAATTCAAGGTTGCGAAGGTGGAACGCACTCGCATCCTTATCGACAAACGTTGGGATGCCCAGCCCGATGCTGAGGCGGCTGCGTTCATCGCACCTTACAAGCACAAGGTGGATAGCATCATGGGGCCTGTGGTGGGCAGCATTGCACACGATATGACGCGCCATCGCCCTGAGAGCGAACTCAGTAACCTGCTCAGCGACATCCTGGTATGGGGTGGCAGCCAGTTTGACGAGAAGCCCGTCTTCTCGGTATATAATATGGGCGGTATTCGAAGCAATCTTGCCAAGGGAAAGATCACCGTGGGCGATGTAAACGATATGGCTCCTTTTGAGAACAAAATCTGTTTCCTCACCCTCAAGGGCGATAAGGTGCTCGAACTCTTTCAGCAGATAGCCCATCGTGGCGGCGAAGGACTGAGCCATGCCGTGAGAATGGTTATCACCAAGGATGGCAAACTGAAGAGCGCCACCCTGAACGGCGAACCTATAGACCCGGAGAAGAGCTATCGCATCGCCACCCTCGATTATCTGGCTGAAGGCAACGACCAGATGGTAGCCTTCAAGAGCGGCACCGATGTGTTTGCCCCTAAGCAGAAGGAGAACAACGTGCGCTACATCATCATGAACTACTTCCGCGAGATGAAGGCGCAGGGCAAGGTGGTGGAATCCAAGATAGAAGGCAGATGCTCAGTTGATAGTTTATAGTTTATAGTTTACAGTTTACAGTTGATAGTTCTGATGAAACATACATTATTATATATAGGCATGGTTCTGGCATCTTTTATGATGCAGCCAGCCGCAGCGCAGGCTAAAGCTCCAAAGCAGGCTAAGGCCCAGAAAGAGGCAAAGGTAGTTAAGCAGCTCGTGGTGCTCCATACCAATGATACGCATTCGTGCGTGATGCCCATCAATCCCAATCTTGCCGATACGGCGATGGCAAACCGTGGCGGCTATCTCCGCCGCGTAGCCATGATCAAGCAGGAGCGCAAGGCGAATCCCGACCTGCTGCTCTTCGACAGTGGCGATTTCTCGCAGGGATCCCCTTATTATTCACTCTTCAAGGGCGATGTTGAGGTAGGGCTGATGAACGAGATGAAGTATGATGCCGCCACCATCGGCAATCACGAGTTTGATTTCGGCATCGACAACATGGTTCGCATCTTCAAGATGGCGAAGTTCCCTATCGTCTGCTCCAACTATGATTTCACGGGCACCGAACTGGCTTCCATCGTGAAGCCTTACGTGGTGCTGAAGCGCAAGGGACTGAAGATTGGCGTTTTCGGCTTGTGTCCGGAACTTGCCGGTCTGGTAACTGAAGCCAACTATGGCTGCATCAAATATCTCGACCCCATCGCCAAGGCGAAGGAGATGACGGAGATATTGAAGAAGAAGGAGAAGTGTGATGTCATCATCTGCATCTCCCATCTGGGCTGGAAGATAGATGGCATTGATGATTCCGAGGTTGCCCCAGCCACCCGCGACATCGACCTGATTTTGGGTGGTCATAGCCACACCTACTTCAAGCAACTGGAATATCTGAACAATCTCGATGGCAAGCCAGTGCCTGTAGACCAGAACGGCAAGAGTGCCATCTGGGTAGGCAAGATGACATTGGATATTGTGAAGAATAAATAAAACTTATACAAAGACAAAAAACAAAAAGACTCCCCGAAAAGCACGGGGAGTCTTTTTGTTTTTTTATATCTTATCAGGAAAACTGTTATTCCTTGTTGGAAGAAGCATAGAGTCCGATGCAGGCTCCGAGGAAGCCGCCGCTCTTCTGGGTGCTCAGGTTAGAGGCATCCACGCCCTTGGCAAGCAGCTGCCAGCTGCCGCCTTCCTCGGCATAATAGAAATCATAATATCTGTCGTGACCTTCTACCTTCAGCTTCAGCTTGCCTGCCTTGATAGGGGCTGAGGCGATGGTGACGTTGTTCTTTTCGGCACGGGTCAGGGTAATCATCAGCTTGCCCTTCTTCATGGTCTTACCCAACACGAAGTTGTGGTCTTCCTTCTGGAGAAGTGCCAAACCTGCTATCTCCTTGTCGTTGCGAGGAGTGAAGTTGATTTCTGTCTCGGCAGAGAAGGTGCCGTGCTGCTGGCGTGCCCAGATGGCAGACATCGGTTCACGCTTGTAGATATTGCCTGGCAGCAGATTCATGTTCAGCTTGCCGTTTTCTACCTTATAGCAATCTGTAAAGTCGCGGAGGAACATCCAGCGTGGGTTCAAATCCTTCAGACCAACACCGTTGTCGGCTGCATCGAAGTTATCCACATAGCTGAAGTTGCCCGAGAACTCATTCTTTGCGGCTGGCTTCAAACCTGCCTTTTCGCCTACTGTAGAAATAGGGGTGTTCTTGGCGAGAATCTCTGGCCATCCGTTTTTCCATGTTACCGGCAGGAGATAGGTGTCGCGACCTGTGTTGTACATATCTTCCTCGTAAGGGCGGCAAGCCAGGAACACTGCCCACCAGTTGCCCTTGCCATCTTCTACGATGTCGGCATGTCCGGCACTTGATACAGGGTCCTTGCGGTTTGGGTCCAATCCTGTGCGCTGGGTAAGGATAGGGTTGTTAGGATTCTCTTCCCATGGTCCCATCGGGTTCTTGGAACGGAGGATTACCTCGCTGTGCCATCCGCCTGTACCACCTTCTGCACACATCAGATAATAGAACTTGCCCTTCTTGAAGAGGTGTGGACCCTCAATCCAGATAGGACGAGCTTCAACATGGGTTCCGCCACGCAGAATCTCCTTGAAGTCGCCCTTGATGCTGTCGCCCTTCACGTCGAATTCGAAGCAGCGGATACTGCGCTGTCCCTCGTAATCGGCACCACCTACCACCGGACCGTTATGCACGATGTAGCCCTTGCCGTTGTCATCGAAGAAGAAGCTAGGGTCGATGCCGTCAATCTTCTTCAGATAGATAGGTTCGCTCCAGCCCTTGGATGGGTCCTTTGACTTGACGAAGAAGTTTCCGGCACCCACGTTGGTGGTGATCATATAGAAGGTCTTGTTCTTCTTGTTGTAGCTGATGGCTGGTGCGAAGATACCGCCTGATACATGCTGCCCCTTCAGAGGCACCTGTGAATGGCGGGTGAGCACATGTCCGGCAGGAGTCCAGTTTACCAGATCCTTGCTGGTAGAGAGAGGCACACCTGGGAAGAAGGTGAAGGATGAGTTCACCAGATAATAGGTGTCGCCCACGCGGCAGAGCGATGGGTCAGGATAGAAACCTGCCAGCACAGGGTTGTAATACTGATGAGTCTTGTCGATAGGCACGTTGAATCGTGCATCGTTGCCTGCATACTTGAAGTAGTCGAACTGAGCGTTCTGCGCCTGAGCTCCGGCAGCAAGCATCATCGAAAGCGATAAGATTGCTAATTTCTTCATTATGTCCGTTAATTTTTAAAGATTATATATTTCAAAGATTATATTTCAAAAGCCGCTATTTGTTGTATCCGCCGGATAAACAAAGCAGCGGAAAACCAAGAGGGTGATAAGCCTTTGGATTTTCCGCTGCAAAGTTACTGCTTTCTTTATAATCTTTCTTTTTGAAATGTAACCAAAACTTTTCGCTATGTTTCGTAGCCAGTCTGTATTGTTACATATAATTTTTATCTATCCTTTTAGGAATATTTCTACTCCTTTGTGGCATTCTGCATGTATTCTCTAGGCGAGCAGCCGTAGAGATTCTTGAACATGGTGCTGAAGCTTGCCGAATTGGAGAAACCGCAGATGTACATCACTTCGGTGATGCTCTGCTTGCCATCCTTCAGCAACTTGGCTGCCTGCTGCAGTCGGATGTTGCGGATGAAGCTGTGAGGAGTCTGGTTGGTCAGCTCCTTCATCTTGCGATGCAGGTGCACTCGGCTGATGCCCACCTTCTGGGCTATCATATCCACACTCAGGTCGGAATCTCCGATGTTTTCGTTAATCACATTCATTACGCGCTGCATCAGTGCATCATCTGGAGTCTGAATCTCCCTTTGCTCCACCTTTTCTTCCTGACGCTCGTTGCCCGTAAACTTATTTTTCAGCGTGCGGCGCATGGTGAGCAGGTTGATGATGGTGCGGCGCAGGATGTCCATGTTGAATGGTTTCAGAATGTAGGCGTCTGCTCCGGTCTGCAATCCCTCCAGCTGGTCTTCTTCTCGGCTCTTGGCGGTGAGCAGGATGATAGGCACATCGTTGGTGTTGATGTTTGCCTTCAGTTTGGTGCAGAGGGTGGTTCCGTCCATTTCCGGCATCATCACGTCGCTGATGATGAGGTCTGGCTTGTTCTTCAGAATCTCGTTCAGTGCCACCTTGCCGTTAGGATAGGTGCGTATCTTGAAGTCGCTGGCGAGCTGTGCCTTCAGATAGTCCTGGATATCCTCCTCGTCTTCCACAATCACGAGTTCTGCCTTGTTTCCCCTTGCTGAGGCTGGCAGCTTGCCCTGCATATCCGTTGTTACGGCTGCACTTTCGGATTTTTCGGCATTTTCCGTCTCCTTCACCTCCTGTTCCAGCTGTTTCACATCGGCAAGTTCCAGGTTCTGCTCTTCCTTCACCTTTTCTTCGTCGATGAGTTCTTCGGTTTTCAGATGGTCCTTGCCCAGCGGAATGCGGATGATGAACTCGCTGCCGTGCTCAAACTTGCTTCCCTTCTCGCCCTCGTTGTTGCGGGCAGAGATGGAGCCGTAGTGCAGTTCCACGAGCGAGCGGGTGAGGTCGAGACCGATTCCCGTACCGATGTTGCGGTCGTTAGGGTCGTTAGGACTCTGGTAGAAGCGCTGGAAGATGGTTTCCAGCTTATCTTTTGGAATACCGATGCCGCTGTCCTTGATGCTGATGTAGGCATGGTGGTCGGTGTGGGTGAGCGAGAGCAGGATGTGGCCTGCCGTAGGGGTGAACTTGAAGGCGTTCGAAAGGATGTTGATAATCACCTTGTCGAAGTTGTTGCGGTCTATCCATACGGGCAGTTCTTCGCTGTCGTGCTGGTATTCGAAGTCGATGTTCTTGGCCAGAGCCTGCTGCCTGAAGAGTTCGTATTCCTCGTTGATGAACGCCACCATGTTGGTCTGGCACATGCGCATCATCATCTGTCCCTTGTCTATCTTTCTCAGGTCCATCATCTGGTTGATGAGGTGGAGGATACGTTCCGAGTTCTTTCGGATTATCTCGTAGATGCCCTGTCGGTGAGGCTCCTTGTCTTCCTTGATGAGCGAGAGCAGCGGCGTGATGATGAGCGTGAGCGGCGTGCGGATTTCATGACTGATGTTCATGAAGAACTTGATCTTCGCCTCGCCCATCTCTTCGGCGTGGATGTGCTGCTGCAGGATGAGCTGGTCTTCCATCTGGTGCTTGCGGTGGCGCAGGTAGAGCATGATGGCTGCTATGAGGAGCAGCAGATAGAAGAACTTTGCCCAGATGCTGGCATACCAGGCTGGGTGAACGATGATGGTGAATTCCTTCACCGGTGTTTCGTAGCCGTTGCAGATGGCCTTGATGCGGTATTTGTAGCTGCCTGGAGCCATGTGCGAGAAGGCAAGTTCGTTCTGTCCGGCTGGCACGGTGCGCCAGGCATCGCCGTTGATGCTGTAGGCGTATCTTATCTGCTCCACATTATTATAGGTGAGGGTAGAGAGCTGCAGGGAGAAGGTGTTGTCATCGTGCGAGAGATTGAACTCCCGTGCCACGGTTACCCAGCTGTCCGTGATGGTATAGCTGCCCGACTCCATGCCTGGGGTCACTGCCTTGTTGTTGACCACGAAGCCCGAGATAACCACCTTTGCCTGCCATGGGTGCTGCTTTACCCGGTCGGCCTGGAACCAGTTGATTCCGCCAGAGCCACCCATCAGAATCACCTTCTTATCCTGGGTGGTGCATACGGAAGCATCGCTGAACTCGTTGCTCTGCAGTCCGCTTTCGGTATAAAATCTGATGATGCTGCCATCCTTGGGGTTCAGCATGTTGAGTCCGCTGTTGGTACCCAACCATATTTTGCCCTTGTTGTCTTCTGTGATACTCGCCACACCGTTGTCGGTGAGTCCTTGGGCTGTGGAATAATGTTTAGACTCTATTCCCTTCCTGAAGTCGAAGCAGAAGGCTCCATCCTCGGTGCCATACCATACGTGGTCTTTGCTATCTACAAACACGCAGTGCGAAAAACTGTTCTTGTTCAGGCAGTTGATGCCCTTGAAGGTGGAAACCCAGCTGTTTCGCTTGCGGTCGAGGCACGCCAGTCCCACAGAGGTGGCTACATACACGTGGTTGCCATCCTTTGATAAGGCCATCTTGATGAGGTAATCGTTGGGCAGGCTGTTGACCTTGAGGTTGTTATCTGCTTCATACTTAGCCTTGTAGTTTCTTCGGCTTCCGTCTTTCTGCAGGCAGAAGAGACCTTTGCCCATGGTGGCTATCCAGATGTTGCCCTGTGGGTCTTGCTTGATATCGAAGATGCCCACCGACTTGCTGATGCCCAAATCAACGGGGTGGAAGCTTCCGGCTGCATCCATATAGCCCAGACCGTCGGTATAGGTTCCCACCCAGGTTCTGCCCTGCTGGTCCTTACAGAGGGTGAGCACGGTGCTTTGGTTCAGGAAATGCCCCTCTACGCTGCGGGTTGCTATATTAAATAGGTATAGGCCATCCTTGTCGGTACCCACCCACACCTGGTTGCCCTGGTTGATGCTGAGGCTGGTAACGCAGTTTTCGTCAATCACGTTGCGGTTGCCCAGGCGGAAGCCCATATAGTTGAAGTCGTTCTGTATGTTGCTCTGCATGAACACGCCTTTCTGCAGCATGCTCACCCAGATGTTGCCCTGATTGTCTTCTATGATGCTGGTCACCTTGCTTTTTGACAGGTTCACCAGTCGGCTGAAGAGCGGGTTATCCTGCAGGAATCCGGTCTGAGGGTCATATACATAGATGCCCAGTCCGTCGCAGCCGATATAGAGCTTGTTGTTGCGGCTGATATAGATGTTGTCGATGGGCAGGTTTCCGATGTTGCTGATTCGGGCAAAGGCGTTGCTTCCTGCCCTGAGCAGATATACGCCCTGGTTCTTGCTGGCGAGATAGAGGTTGCCCAGGGCATCCTGCAGGATATCCTGTGCGCCCACGCCTTCGGTACCGGCAAAGTGGGAGGTGACTCTGCCGTTAGTTTCCTTGCGGTAGAGTTTTCCGTCTTCGGTGATGATCCAGAGTCTGCCCCGTTTGTCTTCCAGGAGTTTGTGGATATATTTCAGTTTTTCCACCTCTCCCTTCATGGCATAGCATTTTTGTTCATCCTGCTTTTTGAGCATGATGCCATAGCCCGATGTAGCCACGGCTACGTCTTTGTTTCTTAGCGGATATATCTGCTTTACATAGGTGGCGAGTTCTTTGCCTTTGGAATCGAGCATAGGGATTTTTAGGAATTCGCTTCCCGTAAATTCCAATAGAGAGTTGTTGGTACCTAGCAGGATATGTTCCTTCTCGTCTTGAGCAATGCTATTGATGTAGTTGCTGTTAAGACCTAAAAAATTTGACATATTCTTCTTTATCACGGTGATGTGGTAACCATCGTAGGTGTTCAAACCATTGCGGGTGGCTATCCAGATGAATCCGCTCTTGTCTTGAAAAACCTGCGTGGCGAGGTTGCTCGAGAGCTGATTGTCCGTGTTGAAGAGTTTGCCGCTCTGTGCCCATGTCTGGATGGAGAAGAGGCAAATCATCATCGTGATGATTAATTGGTTTATAGTTTTCATGTTTCTTGTTTATATTTATAATGTTATTTTCTGGTTGCAAAAGTACTATTTTTAGTTGGAATATCCCAATAATTCTTTCTTTTTTTGATTACAGGAAACAAATAATATGCCTTTTGGTGTTCATTATCAGGTGATGTTACATGACGAAAAGTATATGTTACACGTCTAAACTCTTCATAAACTATCGGTTACGTAGGATAAAGCCTGTTTCCCGATTTCTTGATACCTTTGCCCCGTCAAACAGAGCCAATTTGGCATTGGCATTAGGTTAGGTTTATTGTGAAATATGCGAAATAGTGGTTTTTGAATGATTTTAGTTAGAATGGTTTTAGTTAGTTTAATATAGGTTTACTATTTTTTTTTTAAGCAAAATAGGTTAATTGCATTTGAGTTCAATTTAAAAAAGGAAATATTTATGATTGAAAAGATCATGATTAATTGGTTTTCTAGGAATGGTGCGTAGGGATACGCGCCATTCTCTTTAAAGGTAACTAAGATTGTTTTTCGGACTTAATAATTAATTGACAATTTGGAAAAGTGATACAATCTAAAAATAAGATAACATGAACAGAACGAAATTTTTCATGTCCCTGGCTCTTGCGATGTTTGCAATGGTGGGGAATGCGGCTGCCAATCCAGCCCAGACGACTGACGGAAACTTGCCGGCTCTGCGTGTAGAAGGCAAGAATCTGGTTGATGCCAACGGCAAGACCGTGGTGCTGCATGGTGTGATGGATACCCCCAACCGCTACTTCAACGGCTGGCGATGGCAACAGTGGAAGGCTGACTATTCGGAAGCCGACATCAAGCCTTGCCTGGAATATTTCTCTAAGCAGTTTGCTGCTATCACCGACAAGGAGCAGGGCGCTTACTGCACTGTGTTCCGTCTGCACATGGATCCTTGCTGGACCAACGATCCATCGAAGAAGGCTGAGAACGAGGCCGATATCTCGGCGTTCAACATGGCGCGCTATCGCCTCTATCTCCAGAAACTCTATATCCCATTGATCAAGGATGCCATTGCTCATGGGCTTTATGTCATCGTTCGTCCACCGGGAGTCTGTCCTCAGGACATTAGGGTAGGCGATAAGTACAACCGCTACCTGAAGGCAGTGTGGAAGGCCTTTGCAGCTGATGAGTATATCCGGCAGAATTCGGGTATTATCTCTATCGAACTAGCCAACGAGCCGGTGAGGGTTCATCTGAGTGATGGCTCTAATTCGGATAAAGCACTGCATGATTACTTCCAGCCGGTGGTTGACGAGATTCGCGCGCAGGGCTTCAAGGGAATCATCTGGGTGCCGGGTGCGGGCTATCAGAGCCAGTATCAGAATTACGCCAAGCATCCTATCACCGACAGCGAGGATAATTTCTCGTATGCCGTACATGTATATTCCGGCTGGTATGGCAACATGACCGACAAGAACTGCAATCACGATACCTTTATCCGCAACTTCAAGAGTCAGGTGCCGATGGTAGAGTCGAAGCCAATCATGGTAACGGAGATAGACTGGAGTCCGGAAGATCCTGACAAGGCAAACGAAGGCCACTACAACGAATGGGGCCAGTGGACTCAGCCTAACCTGGGCAGCTGGGCAACGGCATCCACCTCGAAATGGGGAATGGCATGGAAGGCAGTTCACGACCACTTTGGCAATATCGGAATGACGATTACCCATCCACAGGAATATTACGATATTGATGAATATCTTAAAACGGGCAAGGTGATTCCTGGTTTCCAGAATGCCAAGAAGCACAATCTCTTTGAAGAGTGCTGCGGCTATGCCTGCATGAACTGGTACAAGGAATGGTACATGAAACAGACGGATACGGGAATTGAGCAGAAAGTGAACGATGCTGAGGTTGTCGCCACCTATTATTATAATATAGCTGGTGTAAAGGTGAATAAACCTGAAAAAGGCATTTATGTAGCAAAACAATTGTTAAAGGACGGAAAGACCCGTTCTTACAAAGTATGTTATTAACGGCAAAGTATCTGTTACAAGAGACAAAGTGCATCTGAACTGAAACAAGTATCTTTGCACCCGTGAAACTGAACAAAATAACGTGAACATAAAATAATTAAGCATAAATCAAAAATGAATAGAACATGATTGAACAAGTCTTAACAATGAAACGGACAGCAGCCTTATGCTTGGTGGGAGCTTTCTGCAGCCTGAATGCTCAGGCACAGAAGATCCAGGTCAAGGGTAATCTTGTTGACGGTACAGGTGAGCCTCTGATAGGTGCCACTGTAAAAGTAAAGGGAAATCCCAGTGTCGGTGCTGTCACCGACTTAGATGGTAATTTCAGTATCAGTGTTCCTTCAGAGAATTCTACCCTCGTATTTACATACGTAGGTATGAAGACCAAGGAAGTAAAGGTAGGTGCGAAGAGAGAGTTCAAACTTACCCTCGAAGATGACAACGCCATCGGCGAAGTGGTAGTGGTTGGTTATGGTCAGCAGAAGAAAGCTTCTGTCGTAGGTGCCATCACCCAGACCACTGGTAAGGTGTTGGAGCGTGCGGCTGGTATCAGCGATATCGGTTCTGCCCTGACTGGTAACCTTCCTGGTGTTGTAACTACTGCATCTAGCGGTATGCCGGGTGAAGAGGAACCTCAGATTCAGATTCGTGGTGCTTCTTCCTGGAACAACTCTTCTCCTCTCGTGTTGGTGGATGGTATCGAGCGCCCTATGTCGAGCGTTGATATGCAGTCTGTAGCTACCATCTCAGTATTGAAGGATGCTTCTGCCACCGCTGTTTACGGTGTGAAGGGTGCGAATGGTGTTATCCTGATTACCACCAAACGTGGTTCTGAAGGAAAGGCACAGATTAGCGTAACTGCTAATGCCGTGATGAAAATTCCTTCTAAGCTTCCTGATAAGTACGATTCTTACGATGCGCTGAGAGCAAGAAACACTGCCATCGAGCATGAGTTGAACATCTCTCCAAGTAGCTTCGACTATATGAAACCAATGAGTTTCATAGAGAACTATCGCAATCAGACTACCCTTGAGCAGCAGGAGCGTTATCCAAATATAGATTGGCAGAAGTATTTGTTCAAAGACTATACCATGTCTTACAATGCCAATGTCAATGTAGCGGGTGGTACCAAGTTTGTGAAGTATTTCGCAGGTATAGATTTCGTGTCAGAGGGTGACCTTTACAAGAACTTCGGCAATGGTCGTAATTATAATACAGGTTATAACTACAATCGTGTGAACGTTCGTTCTAATCTTGATTTCTCTATTACGAAGACTACTTTGTTTAAGGTAAACCTCGCAGGTTCCAATGGCGTACGCAAGGCTCCTTGGGTAAACAGTAGCGATGGATATAGTGAATGGCAGGTAAGCCAGCAGTGGTCTGGTGCTTACAATATCGCTCCAGATGCCTTCATGCCTAAGTATAGTGATGGCTCGTGGGGATATTTGCCAGGTTCTACCAATGTTACCAACTCCGCTCAGCAGGTATCTCTCGGTGGTACGATGAATTCCACAACCACTCGCATCACCACCGACTTCGTGTTGGAACAGAAACTTGATTTCATTACCAAGGGTCTTTCTGCTCGTGGCATGATTTCTTGGGACAATACCTTCGTGGAGAAGAATCGTGGTATCAATGATATGAACAATGAACCACAGCTCAAGTGGATTGACCCTGAGACTGGTGCTGTTTCTTACAAGAAAGCATACGAGGCTTATGATAAGTTCGACTATACAGTGGGTAACAAGTGGACCATCAGCGGGGGTGAGGTAAACAACAATGTGACCCAGCGCAATCTCAACTATCAGGCGCAGCTCAACTGGGCTCGCACTTTTGGCAAGCACAGTGTGAGCGCCATGGGTCTTTTCGGACGACAGGAGTATGCTATGGGTGCCATGATACCTTCTTATCGTGAAGACTGGGTGTTCCGTACCACATACGATTGGAACTCTCGTTACTTCTTCGAGTACAATGGTGCTTATAATGGTTCAGAGAAGTTCTCTCCAGACAATCGTTTCGCTTTCTTCAGCTCTGGTGCCCTTGGCTGGATGATTTCCGAAGAGCCATTCATGAAGTATCTTCGTGAGCACAAGATTGTGGATATGATGAAATTCCGTGCATCTTATGGTGAAATCGGTGATGATAATGTAGGTGACCGCTTCCTCTATATGAGTCAGTGGGCATACGGTGGCAAGACCAATATGGGAACTACCGTGAGCGACAAGGAATCCATCTATACTTGGTATCGTGAGTCATCCGTAGGCAATGAGAACGTACACTGGGAGAAAGTGAAGAAGGTGAACTTCGGTCTTGATTATGGTTTCTTGGGCGGCTTGATTACTGGTGCCGTGGATTTCTTCCATGATACTCGTACCGACATTTTGGTTTTAGGCAATTCTCGCTCTATGCCATCTTATTTTGGTCAGACCGCTCCTGCTGCCAACTTGGGTAAGGTGACTACCAGTGGTTATGAGTTGGAATTGAAGTTCAACAAGGTGTTTGCTAACCAGATGCGCCTTTGGGCTAACTTCAACATGACCCATGCTACCAATGAGATCAAGATTAAGGATGATGCAGCATTGCTTCCTTCTTATCGTAAGCAGGCAGGCCACTCTATAGGTCAAACCTATACCTATTTGGATAAGGGATTCATTCAAAACTATGACGAACTTTATGGTTCTCCTAAGATGGATTCCAACGATGGCAATCGTCTTCCTGGTGATTACTACATCGTCGATTTCAATGGTGATGGTAAGGTGGACAATGTGAACGATATCGTGCCTTATGGTTATACAAGTAGCCCACAGAATACATACAATGCCACTGTTGGTTTCGAGTATAAGGGCTTTAGCTGCTTCGCACAGTTCTATGGTGTAACCAATGTAACTCGTGATGTAACGATGATCAGCTTCTCTCAGGAGTTAGTTAACAACGTTTACAGCCAAGGTACATGGTGGAGCTACGACCACAACAATGCGGATGTGCTCACACCTCGATACAACTCCAAGCCAATGAGCAGTTCTGCCTACTATGGCACACAGTATCTCTGTGATGGTTCCTATATCCGTCTGAAGAACGTGGAGATTGCTTATACTTGGAATGGTGGATGGATCAAGAAACTTGGTTTGAACAACCTCAAGGTCTATGTAAGTGGTAACAACCTTTGGCTTTGGACCAGAATGCCAGACGACCGCGAGTCAAACTTCTCAAGTAATGGTGGTGCCTTTGGCGCATACCCTACGATGAAGCGTGTGAACTTCGGTGTCAAGTTTAATCTTTAAACAAGCATAAATAAAATGAAACATAATATAGTAAAACTTTTTTGTGCGCTGGGTCTCATCTGTGGATTCGCTTCTTGTACGGATTATCTGGACAAGACACCAGATTCTAATGTGAGTTCAGACCAAGCGTTCAAGAACTTCACCAATTTCCAAGGATATGTGGAGCAAATGTACAACTGTATTCCAAGTAAGGAGTCAAACGGTTGGTGTACTACATTCAACTGGGGTGAAGATGAAATCATGAATACAGGTTTGGGTGATAGCCATGTAACTGCCCATTTTGATTTGGGAGACTATCGTAACTGGTACACCAATAACCAGAGTTTCTTGTTCCGACCAAAGAGTGGTAATCCTGGTGAGTTTCTAGACCCAACTTCTACCAACAAGTTTGCACATTCTTTGGAGCATTCTTGGTATTGCATTCGTAAGTGTAATCTAGGTCTTGCGAATCTGGACAAGATGACCGACTGTACTCAGGAAGAGAAGAACATCATCAAGGGTCAGTTGCTTTTTTTCCGTGCATGGTGGCACGAGGAAATGATGGAATTCTTTGGCGGTATGCCATACGTAGACACCGTATTGGATGGTGGTCAGACTTTGACATTGCCTCGCCTCACTTTCCAGGAGTGTGCCAAGAAGTGTGCCGAAGATTTCAGAGCCGCTGCCGACCTTCTACCTAATGATTGGGATAAGACAACTGTCGGAAAGAAAACCTTGGGCAAGAACGATCTCCGTATCACAAAGGTTTGTGCCTTGGGTTATATGGGTAAGGTGCTGCTTTGGGCAGCCTCTCCATTGAACAACCTTAAGGCGGAGGTTGGTGCTTCCAAGAATGGCGATACCTATAAGTATAATGTAGAGCTTGCAGCGCAGGCAGCTGATGCTTTAGGTGAGGCACTTGCACAGGTTAACTCTGGCAAAACTCCTTATGCCTTGGCAGAGTACAAGTATTCTGACATTTATAACCATGTGGCAGAGGATGGCTCAAAATCCAATTTCTCAGAAATCTTCTATACAACGGGTAAAAACTGGAAACAGCCAGGTTCTACAGAGGCTATCTTGCGTGCTCCATACATTGGAGAGAATGGTTCTAACTGGAACTTCACCAAGCTTTGGGGTGTCAAGATGAATGGTATCGTGGAGCATGATGCTTTGATTCACCAGCCTACAGCCAACTATGTAAACTATTATGGTATGGCTAATGGTCTTCCTCTGGATGACCCTGATTCAGGTTTCGATCCTACACATCCATTCAAGAATCGTGACCCTCGTTTCTATCATGACATCGTGTTTGATGGCTTCCAGTATATCAATACGACAATTGCTAAGGATGATGATGACTATCAGTTCAAGTACATACAGATGTATACAGGCAGTAAATTGCGTAGTTCAGCTTCTCAAGGATGCCGCACAGGCTACTATTGCCAGAAGTTAGTTCCTCATCAGGCTAATAAGTATGATGGAATGTATAACTGGGGTGGTGCTTTGCAATGTGACTTGCCTTACATGCGTCTTGCCGATATCTACTTGATGTATGCAGAGGCAGGTGCAGCCGCACAAGGTGCCAACTACAAGAGCAGCAAGTGCAATCTTACCGCTGTTGATGCCATCAATGTACTTAGAGATCGCGTAGAGGCTGGTCATGTGGCAGATAAATTTGTTGCCGACCAGAAGAAGTTTATGGATGAGGTTCGTCGTGAACGTGCCGTAGAGCTTGCTTTCGAGGGCTTCCGTTGGAACGACTTGCAGCGTTGGTTGCTCCTCACCGAGTATCCATACAACATCAAGACCTCGCAGGAGTTTAAGCGTGTAGGCAATTATGACTTCACCAAGAACGACCCTCGTGATGCTGAGGTTACCGGTTGGAGCGAAAAGACTATCTTGACTCGTGATTACTCAGAGAAGCACTATCTTTTGCCTCTCAAGCAAGACGATGTATATTTGTATCCGGAGTTTGGACAGAACCCAGGATGGTAATTCGTTAGGTCAGTGTTTTTTCTAAACATAAACTTCGAAATAATCATATCATAATATGAAAAATAATAAGAAAACAATATACTCTGCCTTGACAGTAGTGACGGCTCTCCTTGCACAGTTGCCTGCAACTGCACAGGAGACAGCAGACAGCGCATTGGTCAATGTGGCTTTCAAGAAAGCCCAGAAGAGTGACGTGCTTGGTGGTGTTAGCACCGTCAATGTCAGAGATTTGACAGAGAAGAACTATAATACCTACAGCCTTGACAATATGCAAGGCTATGTGTCAGGTTACAATGGCAACAGCCTTTGGGGCTATTCTAATGCACTTGTGCTCATTGATGGTGTGCCTCGTGCTGCCGACAATGTACGTCCTGATGAGATTGAGAACATCTCTTTCCTCAAGGGTGCGCAGGCTTCGGTGCTCTATGGAAGCCGTGCTGCCAATGGTGTCATCTTGATTACCACAAAGCGTGGTCGTGTAAATGATGGATTGAGCGTGAAGGTGAATGCCAATACCGGATGGAATGTTGCCAAGGCTTATCCTGAGTATCTCGGTTCGGCTGAGTACATGAGTCTTTACAATGAGGCTTTCCTGAATGATGGCGGTAATGCAAACAACCTCCCTTATTCGCCAGAAGCTATTTATAACTATGCGTCGGGAAAGAATCCTTATAGATATCCAAGCGTAGATTTCTATTCTTCTGATTATATCAAGAAGGCTTTCAATCGTTCTGAGGTATCTGCCGAGATAGAAGGTGGTAATCAGCGTGCGCAATTCTATGCTAATGTAAGCTATTATCGCACTGGTGATAACCTGAACTTTGGCGAGGCAAAGAAGGATTATACGGATCGTTTCAGCGTTAGAGGTAATGTGGATATCGAGCTGAGCCAGACTATTTCGGCTTACGTGAACGCCAATGCAACCTATTATAGCTCTAAGTCGGCAAACAATAGTTACAAGTATTGGGAGTTGGCTCGTACATTCCGTCCTAACCGTGTGGCTCCGCTGATTCCTGTCGATATGATAGATCCGAATGCCAAGTCTGCCTTGACCATGATCGGTGCTACAAGCAACCTCATCGACGGCAAGTATTTCTTGGGTGGAACCAACTTGGACCAGAGCAATGTCTTTGGCGACATCTATGCTTCGGGTACCAACGTATATCATAGCCGTCAGTTCCAGTTTGATGTAGGTCTTAATTTCGACCTCTCTTCTGTACTCAAGGGCTTGAGCTTCCATACGATGATGGCCATCGATTATGCAACGCTCTACACTACATCATTCAATAATACTTACGCTACCTTCCAGCCAACATGGGCTAACTATAATGGCAAGGATATCATCGTTGGTCTTAACAACAATGGTACGGTGGATAAGAAGTCGGGTGTTCAGAACATCTCTGGTTCTACAGATAATCAGACTATCGCATTCAATGCACACTTCGAATACAACCGCACTTTCAATGATGTGCATAACGTAAGTGCCATGTTGGTGGCTAATGGTTTCCAGCAGACCAATTCAGGAACATATCATAAGGTAAGCAATGCCAACATGGGCTTGCAGCTCTCTTACAACTTTGACCATAAGTATTATGCCGATTTCGCTTTGGCAACTCCTTGGTCTGCTAAGTTACCATCTGCCAATCGTTTGGGACTTTCGCCATCTGCAACATTGGGCTGGCGCTTGTCTAAGGAGAAGTTTATGGAGAATTCGTTCTTCGATGACTTGACTCTCAGCGCAAGCTATACAGATATGAAGACCGACTTGGGTATCGACAAATACTATATGTACCAGGGCACCTATCAGAATGGTGGCTGGTGGGACTGGAATGGTAGTTCTGGCCATGCAGCAGTTCAGGCTAAGCGAGGTGGAAATGATGAGTTCAATTACTTGCATCGCAAGGAGTTCTCTGCAACAATCCATGCCGAGGTGCTCGATAAGTCTTTGAGTTTGGATGCTTCTTACTTCCTCTCTAAGTTGACCAATGGTATCATCGAGGCTCGCAACCAGATGCCAAGCTATCTCTTTAGCTACTATCCAGAGTCTTCATTCGTACCATATATGAACTACAATGAGGATAAGCGTTCTGGTTTCGACTTGGGTGTTAACTACAAGAAGCAGCTTGGGGAGTTTGGTTTTGGCGTAGGTGCTAACCTTACTTATTATACCACAGAGGCTACCAAGCGTGATGATTCTCAGTATGCAGATGCCTATCAGTATCGCCAGGGACAGCCATTGGATGCCATCTGGGGCTATGAGTGCGAAGGCTTCTTCAAGGATGAAGATGACATCGCCAATTCTCCTAAGCAGATTATCGGTGGTACTATCCGTCCTGGAGACTTGAAGTACAAGGATCAGAATGGTGATAATGTCATCGACAGCAAAGATCAAGTATACTTGGGCAAGGGCGGTTGGTATGGAACTCCTACCACACTCGGTATCAACGTAACATTGAAGTACAAGAACTTCACCCTCTTCTTGCTCGGTACAGGCAACTTCGGAGCCAAGGCTGTGAAGAACTCTACTTACTACTGGGTGGGCGGTGATGCCAAGTACACAGCGGAGATGCGTGGCAGATGGACTCCTGAGACAGCGGCTACAGCTACCTATCCACGTCTGACAACAGAGGCTGGTACCAATAACTACCAGACATCAGACTTCTGGATGTACTCTACTGACCGCTTCGACTTGCAGAAGGTACAGCTCACATACGACTTCCCTAAGTCAATGTTCATGAAGAGCTTCGTTCGCGGTCTCCAACTCTTTGTAAATGGTAACAGCTTGCTGACCATCGCCAAGGAGCGCAAGATACTGGAGATGAATGTTAACAATTCAGGTGCAGCACCTTTGAATCGCTTCTATAGCATCGGTGCTAAGGTATCATTCTAATGATTAATAAATGAGTAAAATTATGAAATTATCAAGATTATTATTGATAAGCGCAGTGGCAATATCGCTCACTTCTTGTGACGACCTGTTTGAACCTGCCTTGGAAAATAACCAAGATATCAGCGAGATGTATAAGAATCCTGAGTTCGCTCGTGGCATTCTTGACAACGCTTACTTGGCTTTGCCATATAGCACCTCTCCATCTACTGATGTGGCTACAGATGATGCTGTCACCAACGACAACTCAGACAACTATAAGAAGATGGCTACAGGTTCTTGGGCTGCTAATATGAACCCAGTTTCACAGTGGGATGGTCGTTATCACGCCATCCAGTACTGTAACTTGATGTTGGAGAACTGTGATAAGGTGGAGTGGGCTTACTCTAGTGAGGTGCTCAACAAGATGTATGCCGACAACTATAAGGGCAATGCTTACGCTTTGCGTGGCTTGCACATGTTCTACTTGCTCCGTGCTCATGCAGGTATGGTAGATGGTCAGTTGATGGGTGTGCCTATCCATCTCGCATCAGAGACAGCCTCTTCTGATTTCAACTTGCCTCGTAACACTTTCAAGGAGTGCATTGACCAAATTATGTCTGACTTCGATGAGGCTTTGAAGTATCTCCCAGAGCAGTATGGTGATGTGGAGGAGGAGAATGTCCCTGCCAAGTATGCACAGAAAGGTGCTACCAATGCAGAGTATAATCGTGCTTTCGGTACCAATCATCGTGGCAAGATTGATGGCAGAATCATTTCTGCCTTCAAGGCTCAGGTTGCAATCATGGCAGCTTCTCCAGCTTATGCTTCAGCTGGTGCCTTCACCTACGAGGAGGCAGCCAAGCTTGCTGCTGATTGCTTGAAAAACTTTGGTGGTTTGAATGCTTGTGACCCTGATGGTTGGAAGTGGTTCGACAACAAAAGCTTGATTGATGGATTGGGAGCTACTGCTGACAATCCTAAGGAAATCATCTGGCGTGGTAACATCGATGAAAACAACACATTGGAGAGTGACAACTATCCTTCTACCCTCTATGGAAAGGGTCGTGTAAACCCTACCCAGAATTTGGTGGATGCCTTCCCAATGGCGAATGGCTATCCTATCACAGATGCAAACTCTGCGTATAATGCCAATGATCCTTATGCTGACCGTGACCCTCGTCTGAAGGCTTACATTTTGGTGAATGGCGATAAGATTGGCTCAACAGATGGTGTGGTTAACTCTGCTGCTGACTCGAAGACAACTGATGGTCTTAACAAGGAGAATGGTAAATCTACCAAGACGGGTTACTATCTCCGTAAGTTGCTCCGCTCAGACATCAACCTCAACCCTAACTCAACCACCAAGCAGAAGCATTTGAACGCTCGTATCCGTTCTACTGAGATTTTGCTTGACTATGCAGAGGCTGCCAATGAGGCTCAGGGACCAAAGGCTAATGTAGGTGGAGCCAACTATTCTGCTTACGATGTCATCAAGGCTATCCGTGAGCGTGCAGGCATTGGTGAGTTTGGTGAAGACCCATACTTGGAAGAGTGCGCACAGAGCAAGGAGAAAATGCGTGAGTTGATTCGCAATGAGCGTCGCCTGGAACTCTGCTTCGAGAATCATCGTTTCTGGGACTTGCGTCGCTGGAAGGCTAATCTCAATGAGGCTGCCAAGGGTATCAACATCACAACAGACGAGGCAACTGGTGCTTTCGTCTATAAGACCTTCGATGCAGAGGAGCGTAAGTATGATGACTATATGTTCTATGGTCCTATTCCTTATTCTGAGATTTTGAAATATAGTAATCTCAAGCAGAACGAGGGATGGAAATAATAAACGACTAACATTAAAATAAGACTAATGATTATGAAACGTTATATCAAAATGGTAGCTGTCCTCTTAGGACTGATGGCTTCTTTCACAGCATGTGAGAATGGAGACCAGACTTTCGATGATTACGAGGGTGGAACTACTGCTTACTTTGCTTATCAATCACCAGTTCGTACCATTGTGCTGGGTGATGATGAGTATGATACAACATTGGACAAGGCGCACAAGTGCAAAATCTTGGCTACCTTCGGAGGCTCATACAATGGCAGAAAAGCTGCGGTTAATGTTGCCGTTGACAACAGCTTGTGTGATCACTTGACATTTGCCGATGGAACTCCTGTGAAGGCTATGCCTGCTGAGTATTATCAGCTCGCAACCACTACTTTCAATTTCAATGGAGGTATGTGGGGAGGTACAGAGGTGCAGCTCACTGATGCTTTCTTCAATGACCCTGATGCTGTAAAGAATACATACGTGATTCCTTTGGTCATGCAGAATCAGACTGGTTTCGACAGAATCGCCACTGGAACATTAAAAGAGGGTAAAACTGGCTCTCGAACCAATGCTTCTATTTGGGAGAAGGCTCCACAGGATTATGTGATGTATTGCGTGAAGTATCAGAACAAGTATAGCGGTTGGTGGTTGACCAATCACAATACAAGTACCGATAATATCGAGAAGGCTTCTCAGGTAGAGATTACTACTCGCAGCTTGAACAGCTCAGTATATTCTGTAGAGTTTCAGGACGGAAGCAATATCTTGAAGGCAGACCTCTTGCTTACATTTGATGCCAATGAGAAGTGTACCATCACTTCTCTCACCGATGGTGTTACTGCAACAGGTACTGGTTCTTGGGCTGACGATGCCTTGCTGTCTTGGAACAACAAGTATCGTGACTTGATGGAACTCAATGCTGAGATTACTTTCGCTGGCGGCGTTAAGAAGAATCTCAACGAGAAACTCGTTTGGTGGCGTAGTGGAGTAACCAAGGAGGAGTTCTCATTTACCTATAATAATTAATTATCGTATAAGTTATGAAAAAACAAATCATAGTATCTGCATTTGGGGCCATGTTATTGGCCTCATGTGCAGACCACTTCGACCAGAACTTCGAGACTGTGCGTCCTGATAAGTTGGCTGAATATGGCTATTTGGAAAAGTATGATGCTCTCAAGGATTATATTGCTGACAAGCCAAACTTCCATCTCGGTATCGGAACTACGGTTGATGAGTATAACAAACAAGAGTTAGTATATGCTTTGACCAATAGCAACTTCAATGAGACCGTGGCAGGTAATGCCATGAAGATGGCTTCTTGTGTGGCTAATGATGGAAGCATGGACTTCGAAAAGGTGCGTACATACGTGGATTATGCCACTGATGCAGGTCTTTCGGTATATGGTCATACATTGGCATGGCACTCGCAGCAGCCATTGAAGTATCTGAATGGTTTGATTGCCGACAAGGAAATGAAGGTGGATCCAGATGCCAAGGTGGAAAAAGAGGATTATGCCTTGGATTGTTCCACCCTTACGGCATATAGTTGGACCGGTTCTCCTGCTTCTGTTACAACGGAGTGGAACAAGGATGGTGCCATGGTTATTACCAACCCTGCTAAAATAGATCCTTTCTATGCCCTTCAGTATTGGCTGGTAAACGGTATAGCACTTAAGACAGGTCAGGAGTATACCGTGAAGATTGTCTGCAAGGCAGAAGGAGACGAGGATGCCAACATTCACTTCAAGATAGGCGATTGGGGTGGTGGAGCCGAGAAGACCTTTAAGATTCCTGCTAATGCTGGTTACAAGGAGATTCTGCTGAATGTTACTCCTACCATGGACAACAATGGTCTTATGTTCCAGCATGGTGATTTTGCTGGTAAGATTTACTGGAAGTCTGTCACCATCACTCACTCTGAGGCTCCAGTCATGGAGATTCCTGTTACGGTTGGTCATCTTACCTTCGATGACGATAACAACCTCGGTGGTTGGGGTATGGATAATCTTCCTACAATCGTAAATGGAGTTTGTGAGGTTGGTAACAACGCTGCAAAGGAGAATGCTTGGAATGCTCAAGTCAATTATGAGCCAGGATTCGTGTTCGAGAATGGTATTTCTTATCATTTGAAGATGAAGATTAAGGGTTCTGTTGCTGGTTCATTTGGTGGCGGATTCCAAAATCCTGATGGCTATAAAGGCTGTGGTGACTTCCCTTCAATCAAGGTTACTACTGATTGGAAAGAGGTGGATGTAGCTGCTACATGTAATGGCGACAACGCTAAGCGACTCTTGCTCAACATTGGTAAGTATGCTGGAACACTCTATATCGATGACTTTGAGGTATATTGGTTGAAGAAGTCAAATACCATTCCTTTAACTGACCAAGAGAAGAAAGATACTTTGACTTGGGCTATGAACAAGTGGATAGATGGTATGATGGAAGCTTGCGATGGTAAGGTAAAGGCTTGGGACGTTGTCAACGAGGCTCTTTCTGGAGCAGATAAAGATGGCGATGGTAAGTATGACCTTCAGTCTGCAACTCGTGGTACAGCCCCAGACAATGATATTCTTAACAGCTTCTACTGGCAGGATTACCTCGGCGACCTTGACTATGTTCGCACAGCAGTGAAGGCTGCTCGTGAAGGCTTTGCTGCCCACAATGGAAACCCTGAGGATTTGAAGCTCTTCATCAATGACTATAACTTGGAGAGTGATTGGGATAACAATGGTAAGCTCAAGAGCTTGATTCAGTGGATCAAGGATTGGGAGGCTGATGGTGTTACCAAGATTGATGGTATCGGTAGCCAGATGCACATCTCTTGCTATGGTAATCCTCAGACTCAGGAGTCAAAGAAGAATGCTATTGTCAACATGTTGAAGTTGATGGCTGAGTCTGGCAAGTTGGTTCGTATCTCTGAGTTGGATATGGGTTATGTTGATGCCAATGGCAAAGACGTGAAGACTGCCGATATGACTGAGGAACAGCACAAGGAAATGCGCGCGCTCTATGAGTTCGTTGTCAAGAAATATCTTGAGATTATTCCTGAAGCTCAGCAGTGGGGTATCTGTCAGTGGTGTCCTACCGACAGTCCTGCCAACAGTGGATGGCGTGCTGGTTTGCCAGTAGGCCTCTGGGATTTGGATTATTATCGCAAACACACCTATGGTGGCTTTGCAGCAGGTCTTGGTGCTCCTGAGTACTGGAATGAGAATGATGCTAAGTAATATTTGTGGTGTGAGCCTATCCTATGGCTCACGCCATCTAATATAAAGAAACATTAGTTTAGGTTTTATCATATAAAGGATTAACCGAAATGATGTTAGTCGTGATAGGTCGGTTGTGTCGTGAAGACACGACCGACCTTTTTACTTAAAATGGCACGAAAACGCACTTTTTCTCACTTTTTTTTCGAGAAAAAGTGCGTTTTCGTGCTAAAATCTTTCACATAGGCTCTGGCTGCATAGAGGGGAACGTTTTCCATCCAGTCTTGCTCTCTGAAGCCTAACATGGAGAAGCGGATACCTTTCAGGTGATAGGAAGCGAAATCGTGGGTTATGAATGCTGCCAATGACTTGGCTTTTACATTATCTTCTGCCTTTACCTCTATAGGCAATATTTTGCTGCCAGCCTGGGCTATGAAGTCTACTTCTTGGGTTGAATTGTCCTTGCTATAATAATATATAGGTAGATTGACCAGTGTTTTCAGTTGTTGGAGGACAAAGTTCTCGGTGAATGCTCCCTTGTATTCGCTGAATACGTTGTCGCCTATGAGAATCTGGTCGGATGGGGTCTGTGTAAGTGCTCCTAAGAGACCTATATCTAGCAAATATAGCTTGAATGCGTCTATGTCGGCATAGAATTTCAAAGGCACTTTGACATCTCTAGTTCGCTCTACCTTATGTACGAGCCCTGCGTCTATGAGCCATTGTATCGCTATCTCAAAGTCTTTGGCTCTTGCTCCCTTTCTCACTGCGCCATAGATGAACTTTTTGTTCTCCTTTGCCAACTGAGCAGGTATGGATTCCCAGACCATTCTCACTCTTTGAGTTTGCTCTGCAGTATGTTTGCTGATGTCGGCTTCGTATGCAGCCAAGATGTTCTGTTGTATTTGCCTTGTGGCTACAGGGTTATGATGCTGTGTGAATTGCAATACGGCTTCGGGCATGCCACCTACGAAATAATATTGCCTGAGATACTCGATGTATCTTGTAGCGAAGGTATCAATGAGTTCTTTATCTCCATTTTGAAGGATGTCTAAGAGCTGCTTTTCATCATTGGCAAGTAGGTACTCTTCGTAAGTCATGGGGTAGAGATGCATGATGTCTACCTTGCCTACGGGAAAAGATTCTCCCTTCATGTTCATGACACCCAGAAGTGAGCCTGCTACGATGATGTGTAGTTCGGGCTTGTTCTCGCAGAAATATTTTAGCGAAGACAATACGGGAGGTATCTCTTGTATTTCGTCGAGGAACACAAGAGTCTTGCCTGGCGTGATGTCTTGTTTGGCAAAAGCGGAAAGTCCTATCAATAGGCGATCTGGGTTGGCATCCCCTTCAAAAAGTTTTTCCATCATCTTGTTTTTGTAACAGTTGATGTAAACCATGTTTTCAAATTCATGGTTTCCAAACTCTTTGATGATGTACGTCTTGCCTACTTGTCTTGCTCCGTACATAATGAGTGGTTTCCTATTGCTAGATAACTGCCACTCTTTTAGTTTGTTATATATTTCTCTTTTCATGCTGTTTACATTTTTATGAGGGAATATTGTTGCTTTTCCTACATTTTTATGAGGGAATCAGCTTGCTGTCCATACATTTTTATGAGGGAATGCGCTGCAAAATTACTAAAAATATTGCTTAAACGTGCGGAAGGTGATTAAAAAAAACACATTCCGCACGTTTAAATGTTGTTTTTAACGTTTGTTTGTTGTTTTTCTCGTTTCTTACTATACTTTTATGAGGGAATATTCCATAAATTATGTAAACGCTGCTCAAACGTAATGATGTTGTTAAATCTGTATATTTTTCCTCTGTTTTGACCAAACATTTGGGGAATCTGGAACATTTTGGGCAAAAACATTTGGGGAATCTGGAATATTCGTTTATTTGACTTTTCCTGATTCCCTCTTCAAATAGGTTTGATGGTGTATCATTTTCGTTATAATGTTGACTATCAAACCTGTTTGGTGCTTCTCACAAAGTCTTTGTTACACCACGCAAAGTCTTTTTCAGCCTTTTCTGTTACTTTTGCAAGCGGAAATGAGAATCATTTCTCGTTCCCAGAATGAACAATTATTATCAATAAACTTAAAATCAAAAACGTATGAAAAAGATTTTTACTTTGATGGCAGCAGCCCTGATGGCTGTAAGTGTGAATGCTCAGACAGAGACTCCTCTTGTTTTGGGTGGTGGTTGGAATGCAGGTTTTGCCGGCGATGCTGATGTTTATGACTTCACTATCTCCAAGCAGTGGGGTGCAGCAGAGTTTGCCTGCAACGTCAACTCTGCAGATTATCCAAAGTTTATTCTCGAGTTCGAAGAGCCGCTTCCTGCCAACTGCCAGGTGAACTATACCTGGAAGGCTTCTGCTGATGCCGAAGGCGATGCAACTCCTGCCTACGGACGAGCTGTGGGTGATGGAGCAACCAAGAAGTTTGAACTTGCTTTCGATGCTGAGCATCCTTACATCGTAGGTGTATCCGTGCAGCATACAGATGCTGAGGAAGTGAACCTGAAGGTGAAGAAGATGATTCTGGTTGCTGCTGATGGTTCAGAAAAGAAGGTTGATGCCACCTTTACAGGTTGGGCTGGTACTGATAACACCGTTTCTTATAAGGGTGTGGTATCTTTTAATTCTCAGTGGCAGCAACTCGCCATCAACGGTTTGGCTGGCAAGAGCGATGTTACCGTGAAAGTGAAATTGGCAGAGCCAACTCCAAATGTCCAAATGTGTGTAGATTACGAGGAAGGTTCTGAGTGGCCTTCATTCAACGGCAGCGATGAGACTACCTTCACCACCAAGGAAGGTGCTGTCATCAAGACTATGGGTATCCAATATACCGACCCAGAAAAGAATCCTGCAAAGGTTTCTGTGCTCGGTGCCTGGTTGATTACTACAACCACAGGCATCTCTAATATCGAGAATGTCAAGCTGCAGGATGGCAAGGCTTTCAATCTTGCCGGTCAGCAGGTAGCCAAGGGCTACAAGGGCATCGTGATCAAGGATGGTAAAAAGATGGTTATCAAGTAACAGATGAAACGACTTTCAATGCTTGCATCTCTCCTCATGGTTCTGTGCCTCCAGATGGCGGCACAGACTTGGGAAGAGGTGAAAGTGGGGTCTTCTACCCGTAAGACCCTCACTTATGTTCCTAAGAATGTGGAGAAATCACCAGCCTTGGTAATCTCTCTTCATGGTATGAATCAAGACCCGGAGTACCAGCAGAAACAGACGCAATGGAATGCGCTGGCTGATACCGAGGGTTTTATCGTTACCTATCCGTTGGGTAATAACAGAATGTGGGATACCGGCGGTACGGGTGATGTGAAGTTTGTGGAGGCTATCATGAAGGATATGGAGCTGAAGCACAATGTGGATAAGAACCGCATCTATCTCTCTGGCTTCTCCATGGGTAGCTGGCTGGGTTACCACTGCCTGGAAACGCTTGGCGATAAGATTGCTGCCTTCGGACCTGTGAGCGGTGTGGATATCGGTAAGCAACCTAGAGCTAATCGCATGGTGCCTATCATGCATATTCACGGAACCGCTGATGATGTGTTCAAATATACGGGCGATCCTTATCACATGGCTGGCGGCTATCCTAGCATCGAGGAATATGTAAAGAAGTGGGCTGCCTACGAAGGTTGCGATGTAAGCAATCCGCAGGTAATCCGTCCTTATCCTGCCGGCAGCACAGGTCCCAAAGCTACACGTACTATATATAATAATGTGAACGAAGGAGTAGAGGTGAACCTGATTGCCATCGACGGCAAGGGACATTGGCATTCTAATGAACCTAACGGGGTAAATTCTACCAAGGAACTCTGGACCTTCTTCAAGCGCCATCAGCTGAATCAGGCTTCTGTGCCTGTGGAAAACCGCAACTATTTCATCCGTTACGAGAGTACTGAGGGCGAGAACCTCTGGGACCGTCAGGCTATCTACACCTTGCCAAAGGCTTTGGAGAAGGATGCCAAGTATACGCTGACCATGAAGGTGAGAACTTCTGCAGATTGCGCTGAGCTGGGATTCTGGCCTATCTGGAATGCAAGCAACAACAAGAACCAGTGGGGCGGAAGCGATGATGTGCAGTATCTGGCAGCCTATCCTGTAGAGGCTGGTGACTGGAAGACGCTGACCTGGAATTTCACAACCAACTTCACCTTGGATACCTTCCAGTTTGTATTTGGCAAATACGGTGGAACACTCGATATTGACGACATGATGTTGGTGAAGGAAGGAACATCAGAGAATCTGATAGCCAACTCCGATTTCTCAGCCCGCAATATTCAGGGCTGGAGCACCAATTGGAATGGTCCAAGCTATTCTCTTGCCAGCGAAGCCTATGCATCAACAGGCATCGAGAAGCCAGCTGTGGCAACCATGATGAAATCTGCGGATAAGGCATACTACACTCTTCAAGGTGTGAAGGTTATTCGTCCTACCAAGGGTATTTATATCCATGGTGGTAAGAAAATCGTGATTAAATAATAAACAATTATAAATTTTAAAAACTTAACGAAAGGATTAATCTAAATTATATAATGAATAAATTATCATTCGTAGCATCAATGCTAATGATGTGCCTTCCGATGACGATGATGGCACAGAAAAACGGGGCGAAGGCGCAGGATAAGCCCGACCCTAACTTTCAGATTTATCTCTGCTTCGGACAGTCGAACATGGAGGGTAATGCCGCCATTGAAGACATCGACCGAACAGGTGTGAATCCAAGATTCATGGCAATGTATGCCGTGGATGATGAAAAGGCAGGATGGAAAAAGGGACAGTGGCATACCGCTGTCCCTCCGCAGGCAAGACCAACTACTGGCCTCACTCCTGTAGATTATTTCGGAAGAAAGATGGTGGACAATCTGCCCGACAGCATCAAGGTGGGAACCATCACCGTGGCTGTGGGCGGTGCCAGCATCGACCTCTTCGACAAGCGTACCTACAAGGCTTACCTGAAGAAGCAGCCCGACTGGATGAAGAACTTCGCTTCCCAGTATAACGGCAATCCATACGCCCGACTCATCGAGCTTGCCAAGATTGCCCAGAAGCAGGGTGTCATCAAGGGAATCCTGCTGCATCAGGGAGAAACCAACAATGGCGATGCCAACTGGCCTAACCGTGTGAAGACCGTGTATAACGATATTCTGAAAGAGTTGCACCTGAAGGCAGAGGATGTACCTTTGCTCGTGGGCGAAACCGTTCAGAAAGACCAGGGCGGCAGCTGCTGGCAGCATATCGCCATTGTGGATGATATCGCCAAGACCATCCCTACTGCCCACGTCATCTCTTCCAAGGGATGTCCGCAGCGTGGCGATGGTCTGCATTTCATTGCCGAAAGCTATCGCACCATGGGTAAGCGTTATGCCAACATGATGCTCTCGCTGCTCGGCATCATTCCGGATGCCAATTATCCACGTGTGGATAAAGACCGCCGTGCCTACGTCAAGCTCCATGCTCCAGAGGCAAAGCAGGTTATCTTCGACATCTGCGGAAAGAAGTATCCGATGAAGAAGGATTTCGACGGCGACTGGTATGGTGTTTCAGATCCATTGGTAGTGGGCTTCCACTATTATTTCCTGAACGTGGATGGCGTACAGGTAGTAGATCCGGCAAGCGAAACTTATTTCGGCTGCTGCCGAGAAGCGAGTGGTCTGGAGGTTCCTGAGGGAGCCGAAGGCAACTACTATCGTCCTCAGCAGGGAGTGGCACAGGGTCAGGTTCGTTCGGTCTCTTACTATGCTGCATCTCAGGGCAAGTTCCGCAGAGCCATGGTTTATACGCCTGCAGAATATGAAACCAATCAGAACAAGCGCTATCCTGTGCTCTATCTGCAGCACGGAATGGGTGAGGACGAGACGGGCTGGAGCCATCAGGGCTATATGCAGCACATCATGGACAATCTCATTGCCGAAGGCAAGGCAGAGCCAATGATTGTGGTGATGGAGAGCGGCGATGTGAAGCAGCCTTTCGTGCCACGTCCTGGCAAGGATGTAGATGAGGAGCGCAAGCATTATGGAGAATCTTTCTACGATGTCATCATCAAAGATCTGATTCCGATGGTAGATAAGAAGTTCCGAACCTATACCGACAGAGAGCATCGTGCGATGGCTGGCTTGTCATGGGGCGGTTGCCAGACTTTCAACACCGTGTTGCCGAACTTGGATAAGTTCTCAGCCCTGGGAACTTTCAGCGGAGCACTTTTCGGAGTAGATGTCAAGACCTGCTTCAACGGTGTCTTTGCCGATGCAGCGAAGTTCAACAGCCAGATAAACTATATGTTCATGGGCTGCGGTTCAGAAGAGAACTTCGGCACGGAGAAGATGGCGAAGGAATTGAAGGACCTGGGCATCAAGCTTGATGTCTATGTTTCTCCTGGTACTCATCACGAGTGGCTCACCTGGCGCCGCTGCCTGAAGGAATTTGTGCCACATCTGTTCAAGTAACAAGACTGGAAATCAATAAGATAATATAAAAGAAATCCCGAAACTATAGATTAGTTTGACAATTAGGGGGTGTTTTGAAAAGAAGCACCCCTTTTTTCTTCTTTAAAGGAATTTGCGTATGAAAACATGGATGTGTGCAATGTTGACTATCAGTTTGGTTGCTTTAGATTATCGAACCTCAATAATAATGAATTGTCTATGTACAACTTTTTCAATAAAATAGTAAGATTGTTTTGTTTATGTGTATTCCTTTTTGGGCATTCCTCTGCGGATGCCCAAAATAGGAATTTACCTGCAGACATCAATCCTTATTTCGGACCAGTCGGCAAGCAGCCCGTCGTGCCCAATGCGGCTGGCTTTATTCAGAGATGGTTGCTTCTGGAGCCAATCTCTGTGCCAGTCAAGAGCAATGTCGTTTTTACTGATTCTTATCTGAAGGAGATATTCCATACGCAGTTTTTCCCTAAACAGATGGAAACAGTTCCTAAGGATGGAGCCGTCGTGAAGGTGGGCAAGGAAAAACTGAAATGGCATGCGCTGGATAGTAAACTGTTTAATGTGAAGCTCTTCCGTTTCGCTACTTCGTTTAAGAAGCCCAAGTATGGTGTCTTGTTCTGGGCGGTTACCATTATCGATTGCCCTGAGGAGATGAAAGACGTCCGCTTGTCTGTTGGCTCGAATGGTGCTTCCATGTGGTGGCTCAATGGTGAGGAGGCGGTGATGCTCGAAGGCGACCGAAGAATGGTTCGCGATGATGTGGTTTCAAAGAAGCTTACCTTGAAGAAAGGTAGAAATATCCTTCGTGGTGCAGTCATCAATGGCCCTGGCATGAGTGACTTCTGTGTCCGAATCATCGACGGACAAGGCAAGCCTGTCAGAAACCTGTCTATTCACGTGAAGTAGTGCAATCAATAAAGAAAGTTATGAAACAGAACAATATATTTTTCAGATATTTTAGCCCGGTTGCTGCTCAGCAGAAACTTTATGCCGCTGCTTTGGTTGCCTTGTTGTCTTCATCTGCTTACGAGGCAGAAGCCCTGGTTGGCGAACCTTTCATTCATGATCCTTCTACCATTGCCCTGTGTGATGGAAAGTATTATACCTTTGGAACGGGTGAAGGCGGAATCTGGTCGGAGGATGGCTGGACCTGGCAGGGTGGTGCTGTTCGTCCCGGCAGAGGAGCGGCTCCTGATGTGTTGAAGATTGGCGACCGTTATCTTGTAGCCTACAGTGCTACGGGTGGTGGATTGGGAGGCAGTCATCGCGGTGATGTCCTGACGATGTGGAACAAAACGCTCGATCCGAAATCGCCTGATTTCAAATATACCGAACCGGTTGTTGTAGCCTCATCCCTTGATGATGAAGACTGTGATGCCATTGATGCGGGCTTGTTGCTCGACCCTACTACCGGCAGACTCTGGCTCAGCTATGGTACCTATTTCGGATTTATCCGTCTGGTAGAACTCGACCCGAAGACAGGTAAGCGGATGGAAGGCAACGAACCCGTCAATATCGCCATCGACTGTGAAGCTACTGATTTGATTTACCGCAACGGCTGGTATTATCTTCTCGGCACTCATGGCACCTGTTGCGATGGTCCTAATTCTACCTACAATATCGTGGTGGGACGTTCGCGAAAGATAACCGGTCCATACGTAGATAATGTGGGCAGAGAGATGTTGCAGGGCGGTGGAAAGATGGTGATTGCTGCCAACAATCTGAAGACGGGTCCCGGTCACTTCGGACGCTATATTGAGGAAGAAGGTGTAGAAAAGATGTCATTCCACTATGAGTCTGATTTCAGACAGGGAGGACGAAGCGTGTTGGCCATCCGTCCTTTGTTGTGGAAGAACGACTGGCCTGTGGCTGGTGATGAATTTCATGCCGGAACCTACGAGATAGAATCGGAACGAAGAGGCTATGCCCTGGAGATTGCCGTAGATTTCGTGAGAATGCAACGTGATATCGAACCTTTCTGGATTAAGCCGACCAAGCCTCTGAAGAATATCGAACCTCAGACCTTGAAGGAGGTAGAGGCAGAATGGCCTAAGGGCGAGGTGAAGGTGAGAATGAACGATTACATGTTCCGTCCTCATCAGAAGTGGAGTATCATGCCTGCTGGAAAGGGTGGTTATCTGGGTGGTCCTTATTATAAGATCTGCATAGAGGGCACTTCTCGCTATCTTACCGCAACCGCTCAGCATGATGTCATTGCCAAACCTGAGTTTACGGGTGAAGATGCCCAGCTTTGGCGCATCGAACAGCTTACCGATGGCACCTATCGCATCATGCCGAAGGCTGTGCCAGGTACAGAAGAGAAACTGGCATTGGTTTCACTCGGCGACTGTACCCCAGGTCTGGCTCCCTTCGATTTCAACAGCGATAATTCTAAATGGAATTTCAGGCAACAATAAATTCATGATGAATTCCAATTTAATATACTAATAGCTTAATAGTAATTACAATGAACAAGAAAGTTATATACGCAGCTTTGATGTTTGTGGTAACTATGTCCTCCGGCAATGCCTCAGCGCAGCAGTTGCCTTATCAGAATCCAGCCCTCTCGGCTCATGAAAGAGCGGTAGATTTATGTGGACGACTCACACTGGAAGAGAAAGCCTCTTTGATGCTGGATGATTCGCCGGCTATTCCACGATTGGGAATCAAGAGATTCCAGTGGTGGAGCGAGGCACTGCATGGTGTGGCGAACATGGGAGATGTAACAGTTTTTCCGGAACCTATCGGAATGGCAGCTTCGTTTAACGACAGAATGGTGTATAGAGTTTTTGATGCAACATCTGATGAGATGCGTGCCAAATGGAATGAACTGCAGCAGAAGGGAGGAGATGTAACCCGTTTCCATGCCCTCTCGGTCTGGACTCCAAACGTGAATATCTTCCGTGATCCTCGCTGGGGACGTGGACAGGAAACCTATGGTGAGGATCCTTATCTTACCAGTAGGATGGGATGTGCCGTGGTGCGCGGATTGCAGGGACCTGAAGATACGAAATACCGCAAACTCTGGGCTTGTGCCAAGCACTATGCAATTCATAGCGGACCAGAATGGGCTCGCCATACAGACAATATTTCCGATGTTACACCGCGCGACCTTTGGGAAACTTATATGCCTGCCTTCAAATCACTGGTGCAGGATGCCAAGGTGCGCGAGGTGATGTGTGCCTATCAGCGTTGGGATGATGAACCATGCTGCGGCAACACCCGCCTTTTGCAGCAGATTCTCAGGGATGAATGGGGATTCAAGTACCTGGTAGTTTCCGACTGTGGCGCTGTTACTGATTTCTGGTCCAGCCATAAAGTTTCTAGTAATGCCAGAAATGCGGCTGCCAAGGGCGTGCTGGCTGGTACAGATGTGGAGTGTGGATATAATTATGTATATAAGTCTGTGCCTGAGGCTGTGAAGTATGGTGCCCTGACTGAAGAAGAAGTTGATAAGCATGTGATTCGTCTGCTCGAAGGTCGTTTCGACTTGGGTGAGATGGATGACAACAAGATCGTATCATGGTCGAAGATTCCTGTATCGGTGCTTTGCAGCAAGGCGCATCGCCAGCTCTCGCTCGATATGGCTCTGCAGACCATGACGCTGCTCCAAAACAATAATGAGGTTTTGCCTCTCAATAAAAAAGTAAAGAAGATTGCTTTCATCGGACCGAATGTGGATAACGAACCGATGATGTGGGGAAACTATAATGGTACTCCACGACAGACAATTACCATCCTGGATGGTATCAGAAGTCGTTTGAAGAAAAACCAGGTTGTCACCTTTAATGGATGCGACTTGGTGAACGACCAAGTTTTGAATTCTTACTTCGACCAGTGTAGCATGGATGGCAAGATGGGCTTTAAGGGCACTTTCTGGAACAATCGCAAGATGGAAGGCAAGCCTGTTGTCATCACCCAGGAGAAGAATCCTGTGCAGGTAACGACCTATGGTCAGCACTCCTTCGCTCCTAATGTGAAGCTGGTGGGCTTCTCTGCAAAATATGAAACCGTGTTCCGTCCTAAGCAGACAGACAAGGTGTTGCTCGACGTGGCTGGTTGCGGTCACTACGAGGTTTATCTGAATGGTGAGAAGAAGGCAGAGCATTCTATCTGGCGCACTACCGAGAGTCGTATCGAGTTCCAAGCCGAGAAGGGCAAGGAGTATAAGATAGAGATTCGCTATCACGAGATGCCTAACTATAATGCGGACATGAAGTTCAATATCGGTCATGAGAATCCTATCGACTATCAGGCTTCGCTCAAGCAGTTGAAGGATTGCGAGATAGTAGTCTTCGTAGGTGGCATCTCTCCACAGTTGGAAGGTGAGGAAATGCCTATCGAGATTTCTGGCTTTAAGGGTGGTGACCGCACCAACATCGAATTGCCTAAGGTTCAGCGCAATTTCCTGAAGGCTTTGAAGAAGGCGGGCAAAAAGGTTGTCTTTGTCAACTGTTCGGGTTCGGCTATCGCCTTGACTCCAGAGACAGAGAGTTGCGATGCCATTCTCCAGGCCTGGTATCCTGGTCAGGAAGGTGGTGAGGCTGTGGCTCGTGTGCTCTTTGGTGAGTACAATCCTGCCGGCAAGTTGCCTATTACGTTCTATAAGAATTCAGAGCAGTTGCCTGATTTCAAGGATTACAGCATGAAGGGCAGAACCTATCGTTATATGAACGATGCGCTCTTCCCATTCGGTTACGGCTTGAGCTACACTTCTTTCCGTATGGGTGATGCTACACTTTCCAACTCTATCTTGAAGAAGGGTGAGAAGATTACGCTGAAGGTACCGGTAAGCAATGTAGGAAAGAAGGATGGAACCGAGGTGGTGCAGGTGTATGTGAAGGATCCTGCCGATACCGAAGGACCATTGAAGAGCTTGAAGGCTTTCGAGAGAGTGGAGGTGAAGGCAGGAAAGACTGCTGAGGCTGTCATCACGCTGGATAGCAGAAACTTCGAACTCTTCGATGCTGCAACCAATACCGTCCGTGCCAAGGCAGGAAAGTATGAGGTTTATTACGGCAGCAGTTCGGCTGATAAGGATTTGAAGAAACTGGATGTTTCTATTGAATATTAAGTAACTTGAGAAAATCATCAAGGAGCTGAGTAAATATGAAAAGAGGGTGTGTCTTGGACTTTTGATACACCCTCTTTCTGTAATCTTAATCCTTCTTTACGCACACGTATATATTTTTTTTAGAAAAAAGTCTCATAGTCTCATTTTTAGCCGCAAATATCACGTTATATCGTTGATATAAAGATATTTATAACTAATGAGACTTCTTGCGAAAAGTAGAAAGAAGTATCATTAAAAATCATAGAAGTATCATTAAAGATAATACAAAGCATGCGAAAATCCAGTTTGAACGTTAAGAAAAGCCTGTTTAAACGTTAAGAAAAGCCTGTTTAAACCTGTTTAACCTGTTTAAACATCAGAAAAAGTCATTTTAAACATAGCAAAAATGCATTTTAAATATCGCAAAGAATCAAAAGAATATTGCCCAAAAATAAGTCCGATGTTTGGGCTGTCTTTTTATAAATATGGTTGACTCCTAAAGTTTCAATTACATGAAAGAATCAT
>OGLN01000139.1_pt1 | contig 55401 bp, 51 predicted proteins | sample 1572641 | NCBI WGS metagenome assembly OGLN01 (sample SAMEA2581903, study PRJEB24529) | metagenome | biome: Human gut stool | place: China | collected 2011
GGTGCGGTGTGCGATCTGCCGGTATTCCGTCCCTGCATCGGCATGGATAAGGAGGAAATTGTCACGATCGCCCGTAAGATCGACACCTTCGAGACCTCCATCCTCCCCTACGAGGACTGCTGCACCGTATTCACCCCGAAGCACCCGAATACCAAGCCGAAGATGCCGAAGATCCTCGAGGCAGAGAGCCACCTCGACGTTGAAGCACTCGTAGACGAGGCGGTTAAGGGTGTGGAGATTATTCATCTGCCGTAAGCACAGGTATTCGCTATGCCGCAGGGCGGGGTCACCCCGCCCTGCAATATAACCTCTATCATGTTTTTCCAAAGGAGGAAAATCCATTGAACGCAGAACTTATCGCAGTCGGCACAGAGATCCTGCTGGGTAACATCGCCAACACCGACGCCCAGATGCTCTCTCAGAGCCTGTCCACCCTGGGCGTCAACGTCTTCTGGCACACGGTAGTGGGGGACAACCCTCAGCGCCTGCGGGAGGCTCTGGACATTGCCCGGCACCGGGCCGACATCATTCTCACCACAGGCGGCCTGGGTCCTACCTACGACGATCTGACCAAGCAGACCATCTGTGCGGCCTTCGGCCAGAAGCTGGTGCTGCACGAAGATATTCTGGAGGACATCCGGGCCTTTTATCAGTCCGCCCTCCATGTGCCCATGCCGGAAAACAACACCCAGCAGGCGGAGCTGCCGGAGGGCTGCACCGTGTTCGACAATCCGGTGGGCACCGCTCCCGGCTGCGCCTTTGAAGCGGACGGCGTCCATGTGCTGATGCTGCCGGGGCCGCCCCACGAGTGCGAGACCATGCTCCGCCGGTGCGTGGAGCCGTACCTCCGCGCCCTCTCCAAAGAGGTCATCGTCTCCCACGATATCATGACCTTCGGCATGGGCGAGAGCTCTGTGGACCAGCTGCTCCATGACCGGATGGTCCGCATGGTGAACCCCACCCTAGCCACTTATGCCAAGCCCTGCGAGGTGCGGCTGCGGGCCACCGCCAAGGCCGCCGGCGCAGAGGAGGCGGAGGCCATGCTCGCCCCGGTGGTGGCAGAGGTCCGCGCGGCTTTGGGAGACTATGTGTACGGCGTGGATGTGAAGGGCCTGGAAGCGGTGTGCTTCCAGCTGCTGAAGGAGCGGAATCTCACCCTGTCCACTGCGGAGAGCTGCACCGGCGGCCGGGTGGCGGAGCGGATCACTGCCCTGCCCGGCGTCTCCAGCGTGTACCGGGGCGGCGTGGTCAGCTACTGGACCTCTGTCAAGGCGGCGGTGCTGGGCGTGCCCCAGGAAACGCTGGACCAGTACGGCGCCGTGTCGGAGGAGACAGCCCGGGCCATGGCGGAGGGCGTCCGGCGGCTTACCGGCAGCGACCTTGCCGTGTCCGTCACCGGCCTGGCCGGGCCTGACGGCGACGACCGGGGAAACCCCGTGGGCACCGTATATGTGGGGCTGAGCTGGCAGGGGGGCTCCCTGGTCCGGCACCTGGCCCTGGGCGGCGACCGGCCCCGCATCCGGCTTCTGGCCGCCAGCAGCGCATTGGATATGATTCGCAGACACCTTTGTGATCTGCCCATAGAACAGGAATAGGAGAAAAGATAACATGGCAGCAAACCCGATGAACAACAAGAACCTGGGCCGGACCCACAGCAAGGAACTGGCCAAAAACAACCGCGGCAAGCGCACCCGGAAAAACAGCGACTACCAGACTGCCGCCACCGCCGCCCGGAAGGCCCAGGAGCAGAGCCAGACCGCCCGGAAGGCTCCCTGGCCCACCAAGGTGAAGGTCACCCTGGGCATCATGTTCGGCGTGCTGGTGGCGTGCCTGGTGGTGCGGCTGGCGGTCCCCTCCCTGCAGGAAAACCAGATCCTCAACAGCGCCACCACCCTGCTGCTGGGTCTTTCCTGCGGCGCGCTGTATCTGATCCGCAAGGACTACCCCGCCCCCAAGCCCTCGAAGCTGGACGGCGTGGTCAACGCCGTTCTGATCGTGTTCGCCCTGGTATACGGCCTTCTGGGCGTCTGGGGCCTTCTGCAGCTGTTCGCGTAAAATTGTCCCGCCCTGTCCCGCCTCTGTCCCGGGAATTTCCCGTTGACAACCGGGACAGGGCGTGCTATATTGAGGGATAACAAAAGGCGTTGACGAGGAAGCCGCCTGCGGCAGGCAGCAGAGAGGGGCCCATCTTGGTGCAAGGGTCCCGGCTGAAAGCAGGACGCGTACCGCCTCCGAGCCGTCCGCCCAACGGGCCATGGCCCCAGTAGGCCGGACCGGGCCCTCCCGTTACAGAGGAGCTACGAGCGACGGGACGCTGTCCCGTAAGCAGGGTGGAACCGTGGAGTAATGCCGATTACCTCACCCCTGAATCACTGTCAGGGGTGGGGATTTTTATTTTCCCGACCCCAATATCAAGGAGGAATCATCATGGGCGAAGAAAACAAGTACACCTTTGAAAACGAGGAATACCGCCGGACCTATTGGCACACCTGCTCCCACGTCCTGGCCCAGGCCGTCAAGCGCCTGCACCCGGAGGTGAAGCTGGCCATCGGCCCGTCCATCGAAAACGGCTTTTATTATGATCTGGACGCGCCCTTTGCCTTCACCCCCGAGAACCTGGCCGAGATCGAGGGCGAAATGCGCAAGATCTGCAAGGAGAAGCTGAAGCTGGAGCGCTTTGAGCTGCCCCGGGAGGAGGCCCTGCAATACATGGAGGAGCGGCAGGAGCCTTACAAGGTGGAGCTGATCAACGACCTGCCCGCCGACGCACACATCTCCTTCTATAAGCAGGGCGAGTTCACCGACCTCTGCGCCGGCCCGCACCTCGATTCCACCGGCCGCATCAAGGGCAACGCCATCAAGCTGACCGCCTGCAACGCCGCCTATTGGCGGGGCGACAGCAATCGCCAGACCCTGCAGCGCATTTACGGCGTGGCCTTCCCCAGGAAGGAGGAGCTGGACGCCTATCTGGAGCGCATTGAGGAGGCCAAGCGCCGCGACCACCGCAAGCTGGGCAAGGAGCTGGGCCTGTTCATGATGACCGAGGAGGGCCCGGGCTTCCCGTTCTTCCTGCCCAAGGGCATGGTGCTGAAAAACACCCTGCTGGACTATTGGCGGCAGTGCCACAAGCGCTATGGCTATGTGGAGATCTCCACGCCCATCATCCTCAACCAGGAGCTCTGGCACCGCAGCGGCCACTGGGATCACTACAAGGACAATATGTACACCACCGTCATCGACGGCGAGGATTACGCCATCAAGCCCATGAACTGCCCCGGCGGCATGCTGGTTTATAAGAGCGAGCCCCATTCCTACCGCGATCTGCCCCTGCGCATGGCGGAGCTGGGCCTGGTCCACCGCCACGAGATGTCCGGCGCGCTGCACGGCCTGTTCCGCGTCCGCTGCTTCACCCAGGACGACGCCCACATCTTCATGACCCCCGACCAGATGAAGGACGAGATCAAGAACGTCGTGAAGCTGTTTGACGAGATTTACTCCACCTTCGGCCTGACCTATCAGATCGAGCTGTCCACCATGCCCGAGGACCACATGGGCGACGAGAAGGACTGGAAGTTCGCCGAGGATACCCTGCAGGCGGCCATCACCGAAATGGGCAAGGACTTCGTCATCAACGCCGGTGACGGCGCGTTCTATGGCCCGAAGCTGGACTTCCATCTGGCCGATTCCCTGGGCCGGACCTGGCAGTGCGGCACCATCCAGCTGGACTTCCAGATGCCCGAGCGCTTCGACCTGGAGTATGTGGGCGAGGACGGCGAGAAGCACCGCCCCGTCATGATCCACCGGGCGCTGCTGGGCTCCATCGAGCGCTTCATCGGCGTCATCACCGAGCACTTTGCCGGCGCCTTCCCGGCATGGCTGTCCCCGGTGCAGGTCAAGCTCCTGCCCGTTACCGACCGGGCCATGGACTACGCCAAAAACGTCGCCGCCCAGCTGGACAGCCAGGGCTTCCGGGTGGAGGTGGACGGCCGCAACGAGAAGATCGGCAAGAAGATCCGGGAGGCCACCCTGGAGAAGATCCCCTTCATGCTGGTGGTGGGCGACCGGGATATGGAGGCGGGCACCGTGTCCGTCCGCACCCGCACCGGCGAGGACCTGGGGGCCATGTCCCTGGCGGACTTCGCCGCCAAGCTCCACGAGATCGTGGACTCCAAGGCAAGACAGTAAAAAAAGAACCCTTTTTCTCCGCCGCCCGGGGCTTCCCGGGCGGCGGAGCTGTTGCCTGCAAGGAGGCAACCGGTCCGGAAAATTTGCGGATTTTGTGATTTAGCCCTTGACATTCTCACAGATTTTGTTATAATAATCCATGCTGTTGTCGCAGCGGAATATATGCAGTGGTATCGAAGTGGTCATAACGAGCACGACTGGAAATCGTGTTGTCGTCAAAAGCGGCACGAGGGTTCAAATCCCTCCCACTGCGCCAGAGAAACCCCCGGAAAGCGGATGCTTTCCGGGGGTTTGATTTTGCCCGGCCCGGCAAATAAACCATCCCCCGCCCTGCCAATCGGCAAGGCGGGGGATGCGCTGTTCGGGTTATTCGCCGATGGGGTCGTCGTCGGAGTCGTCGTGGACCGGCGCGCCGCCGTTGGCAGGCAGCGGGGCGATGAGGGTGCGGTACAGCCGCCGGAAGAACACCAGGGTCACCAGCAGGGAGGCGATCTCCGCCAGGGGATAGCTCCACCAGACCAGATCATCGTTGCCGATAGAATAGCCGTAGCGGGCCAGCACATAGGCAATGGGCACCAGAAACACCAGCTGCCGGATGATGGAGGTGGTCATGGAGTACACCGCTTTGCCCAGGGCCTGGAAGGAGCTGCCCAGGGCGATGCAGGCTCCGGCCATGCAGAAGCTCAGGGAGATGATCCGCAGGGCGGGGACGCCCACCTGGAGCATGGTGTCCGTGGCATCGAAGATCTTCAGCAGAGGCCCGGGAATGGCCCAGAAGATGATCACGCCCAGCACCATGATGCAGGAGGCGTAGATGGTGCTGCGCTTGATGGTCTCCACCATCCGCAGCCGGTTCTGGGCCCCGTAGTTATAGGCCACGATGGGCACCACGCCGTTGTTCAGGCCGAACACCGGCATGAAGATGAAGCTGTTGAGCTTGAAGTAGATGCCGAAGGCCGTGGCCGCCGTCTCCTTGGCGGAGTGGTACGCGATGAGGATCTTGTTCATGCAGAAGGTCATCACCGAGCCGATGGCCACCATGATGACGCTGGGCAGACCGATGGCGTAGATGTTGCCCACCAGCCGCCAGTTGGGCCGGAAGCCCCGGAATTGCAGGTGAATTTCCTTGTTCTTCTTCAGGTTGAAGATCAGGGCCAGGATACAGCCGCAGAACTGGCCGATGACCGTGGCCACCGCCGCGCCGGTGACGCCCATGTCCAGCACGAAGATGAAGATGGGGTCCAGCACGATGTTCACAATGGCGCCCAGGCCCTGGGAATACATGGACAGGATGGACCGGCCGGTGCCCTGCAGCAGCCGCTCGAACATGATCTCGCAGAACAGGCCCAGGGAGCCGCAGCAGCAGACCAGCAGATAGTCCGTGCCGTTTTCCACAATGTAGTCGATCTGGGTCTGGGACCGGAAGAAGGGCCCGGCAAACAGCAGCGCCAGCACGGCGCAGATGGCAAAGCCCACCACCGCCAGGAACACGCCGTTGATGGCCACAGCGTTGGCCCGCTCCTGGTCCTTGGCTCCCAGGGCCCGGCCCATCAGGGCGTTGACGCCCACAGCGGTGCCGGTGGCCAGACCGATCATCAGGTTCTGGGCCGGAAACGCCAGGGAAACGGCGGTCAGCGCCTGCTCACACACCCGGGACACGAACACGCTGTCCACGATGTTGTACAGGGCCTGCACCAGCATGGAGATGATAATGGGCAGGGACATGTTGATAATCAGCTTGGAAATGGGCATGGTGCCCAGCTTGTTTTCCTTTTCCATGGGACTATCCCCTCCTTGATTTCGATTCACAAAAGGATATTGTACCATAGCCTTGGGCAAATGAAAACCCCCTGAAAGCCACATTTTCGTCGGCGTTTCAGGGGATTTTTTATTCATTTTGGAAACTTATTTCGCCCGTCGAAACAATTTCTCACTGGGTCACCAGATAGCTGCCGCTGTCGGGGGCGTAGGCGGTCATGGCCACCACCCGGGTGGCGGCGTCATAGCTTGTGGGCAGGGCCGAGGCGTCCGCCTCCGGCATGACATACACCCGATCAAAGCAGGCCGTCAGCAGCTCCGGCGTCAGGCCGTTGTCCGCCGTGGGCGTCTCCCGCAGCACCACGGACAGCACCGTGCCCTCCGGCAGCTGTTTTTCCAGAGCCTGGGCAAAGTCCTTCAGCACCGCCGTCCTGTCGGCAGGCAGGTCCAGGGCCGTCTGGTCGCCGCTGGTGGGGTACAGGAACCAGTCCAGCAGAACTTCATCAAAGCCCAGCCGGGCGCACTCCTCGGCCAGGTCCGTGATATACCGCAGGGTCTCCGGCTTGGTGGGGTCCAGCCAGCGGCGGCCGGAGCCGTCCCGGTACGGGACGCCCTCAGCGGTGCACAGGGCCGCCCGGTCCCCCATGGCGTCGGCATAGGCGTTGTCGCAGAAGCAGGCAAGCCTTGCCACGGTGTAGCAGTCGCTGTCCAGAATGGTCTGGAGGTTCCGGCTGGTGGCATTGCCGCCGGTGAGGACGCCCTCCGGCAGGGACACCGCCGTGTGATAGGCCACGGAGCCGTCGTACAGCTTCACGTTGACGGCCACGGCCTCCCGGTCCGTCAGCAGATAGCCGGGGTCGCCGCCCAGACAGCCGTAGGGCAGCTCCCAGGCGTGGATGGCGTCCACCTTCTGCCGTTGCGGCTCCTCCCGGGTGATGTCCACGTCATCCGGCACAGGGGCGGGGTCCGGCTGGGGCTTCTCCGGCTCCTTCCGGAACCAGGGCAGCTCCAGATGGGCCTTGCCCTCATCGTCATACACCACATACTCCTGGGTCAGCAGATAGGCCACCGCCGCGATCAGCACCAGCACCAGCACAACGACCAGCGCCGCCTTGCCCCGGGTGTTTCTTCCCCGGTAGCGATGATATCCCTTTGTGGTCATGGCGCGCACCTCCGTTCACGGAAAATTCAGGGCTGGATGCTGTCCAGCTGGCCCACACGGCGGGCATGGCGTCCGCCCTCGAACTCGGTGTTCAGGAACACCTCCACAATGCGCTTGGCCAGGTTGGGGCCGGTGATGCCCGCGCCCAGGGCCAGCACGTTGGCGTCGTTGTGGCGGCGGGTCATTTCGGCGGACAGGGAGTCCGTGCAGTGGGCGCAGCGGATGCCCTTGACCTTGTTGGCGGCGATGGAAATGCCGATGCCGGTGGTGCAGATGACGATGCCCTTTTCGCAGTCGCCGGAGGCCACCAGCCGGGCCACCTTCTCGCCATAAATGGGATAGTCCACGCTTTCGGTGGAGAAGCAGCCCACGTCCTCAAAGTCGATGTCGTGCTCCTCCAGCCAGATGAGAATGTCCTGCTTCAGCAGATAGCCGCCGTGATCGCAGCCGATGGCAATTTTCATGATTCGTTCTCCTCTCGGGTGGTTCACAGGGCCTGAAACCGCGGCTTGCCCTGTTCAAATGTGGTAAAATAGCGGAAGCCGCATTCCCGCAGCAGCTCCTGGCGCTGCCGGATGAAGCAGCCCACGTCCTCCGGCCGGTGGGCGTCGCTGCCCAGGGTGATGATCTCGCCGCCCAGACTGCGGTACAGCCGCAGAATATCCTCCCCCGGCAGGGGCTCGTTTCCCCGGTTGGTGTTGCACTCGATGCCCACCCCCTGGGGAATGATGGCGCGGAAGATCTCCTCCACCCGGTCCATGTGGCGGCGGAAGGTCATGTGCTCCCCGTGGTGCTCGTTGATATACCGCAGGGGCAGGGTCAGGTGGCCCAGCACCTGGAACCGGCCCCACCGGGCCAGGGCCAGCACATCGTCCAGATAGCTGTCGATGACACTATCATAATACGCTTCGCTGCCTTTTTCAATATAGTACAGGTCCATGTTGGCAAACTTTTTTCCGCTCAGGTGCACGGAGCCGATGACAAAGTCCAGCTCCTCCCCGGCCAGAAGCCGGTCCGCCCGGTCGAAGCTCAGCTGGGCCTCCCCCAGCTCCGCCCCCCGCCGCAGGGTAATCCGGTCCCCCCACAGGGCCTGGGCCTCATGGAACTGCCGCCGGGACTCCTCCCAGTCGAAGTCGTCCCGGGGAGCCAGGGTGCCCCAGTGGATGGTGTCCACATGGTCGGTGATGCACAGCTCCCGCAGGCCCTGCCGGACGGCAGCCTCCGCCGCCTGGGCCATGGTCTGGCGCCCGTCCGGGGAGCAGGTGGAATGGACGTGATAGTCTGCAAGATACATGGCTTACTTCTTCTTTCCGAAAAAGCTGCGGCGCTTTTCGTAGTTGTTCTCGCCCAGGGTCTCGCTGAATTTCTTCAGGGCCTCCTTCTGCTCCCGGTTCAGGTCCCGGGGCGTCTCGATGGTGACGGTGACGTACTGGTCGCCCCGGCCCCGGCCGTTGAGAACGGGAATGCCCTTGCCCCGCAGCCGGAACACGGTGCCGGTCTGGGTGCCCTCGGGGATGGTGTATTTCACCCGGCCGTCGATGGTGGGGATCTCCAGCTCCGCGCCCAGCACCGCCTGGGTGAAGGTGATGGGGGCCTCGCAGAACACGGAGGTGCCCTCCCGGCGGAAGATCTCATGGGGCCGCACCATCACGGTGATCAGCAGGTCGCCGCTGGGGCCGCCGTTGGAGCCTGCGTGGCCCTGGCCCCGCAGGGAGATGGTCTGGCCGTTGTCGATACCGGCGGGGATGTTCACCTGAATGGTCCGGCGCTTGCGGATGCGGCCGCTGCCGTGACAGTCGGGGCAGGGCTGGTGAATGATCTTGCCGGTACCCCGGCACCTCTGGCAGGGGCCCTGGCTCTGCATGACGCCAAAGGGCGTCCGCTGGGCCTGGGTCACGGTGCCGGTTCCGCGGCAGTCGGGGCACACCTCCGGCGTGGTGCCATGGGCGCAGCCGTTGCCTTTGCAGGTGGGGCAGGGCTCGCTGCGGTCCACCGTCACAGATTTCTCGCAGCCGAAGGCGGCCTCCGTGAAGTCCACGGACACGCTGGCCCGGATGCTCTCGCCCCGGCGGGGTCCGTTGCGCCGCTGCTGGCCGCCGCCGAAGCCGCCGCCGAAGAAGCTGCCGAAAATGTCGCCCAGGTCGCCGAAGTCGAAGCCGCCTGCCCCGTATCCGCCGCCCTGGCCCGCGCCATAGTTGGGGTCCACCCCGGCAAAGCCGAACTGGTCGTATTTCTGGCGCTTTTCGGGATTGGACAGCACCTCGTTGGCCTCGTTGATCTCCTTAAACTTCTCCTCGGCCTCCTTGTCGCCGGGGTTCATGTCCGGGTGATACTTCCGGGCCAGCTTTTTGTATGCTCTTTTGATCTCGTCCTCGCTGGCGCCCTTTTCAACGCCCAGGACCTCGTAATAATCGCGTTTATCTGCCATAACGGCCCGCTCCCTTCTCTGGGTCTTCTATCCCTGAACACCACAGGAAGGGACAGGAAGCCCTGCCCCTTTCCGGTGGTATATTTTCACTTACTTATTCTTGTCGTCGTCATCCACGACCTTGTAGTCGGCGTCGTAATACTGGCCGCCCTGGTCACCCTGGGCGCCGCCCTGCTGGCCGGCCTGGGTGGGGTCGCCCTGGGGCGCCTGCTGCTGATACAGCTTCTCGCTCATCTTGTAGAACAGCTGGGTCAGCTCCTCGGTGGCGGCCTTGATGGCGTCGGTGTCCTCGCCCTTCAGGGTCTCCTTCAGCTTGTCAATACCGGCCTGGATGGGGGCCTTCTCGCTTTCGGGCAGCTTGTCGCCCACCTCGCTGAGGGTCTTTTCGGACTGATAGACCATCTGGTCGGCCTGGTTGCGGACCTCCACCTTCTCCTTGATCTTGGCGTCCTCGGCGGCATACTGCTCGGCCTCCTTCACGGCCTTCTCGATGTCGTCCTTGCTCATGTTGGAGGAGGAGGTGATGGTGATGTGCTGCTCGGTGCCGGTGCCCAGGTCCTTGGCGGACACGTTGACGATGCCGTTGGCGTCGATGTCGAAGGTCACCTCGATCTGGGGCACGCCGCGGCGGGCCGGAGCGATGCCGTCCAGGTGGAAGCGGCCCAGGCTCTTGTTGGCGGCGGCCATCTCCCGCTCGCCCTGCAGCACGTTGACCTCCACGGAGGTCTGGTTGTCGGCGGCGGTGGAGAAGATCTGGCTCTTCTTCACGGGGATGGTGGTGTTGCGCTCGATCAGGCGGGTGCACACGCCGCCCATGGTCTCAATGCCCAGAGACAGGGGGGTCACGTCCAGCAGCAGCAGACCCTTGACATCGCCGGTCAGCACGCCGGCCTGCAGGGCCGCGCCCATGGCCACGCACTCATCGGGGTTGATGCCCTTGAAGGGCTCGTTGCCGGTGAAGTTCTTCACAGCCTCCACCACGGCGGGGATACGGCTGGAGCCGCCCACCATCAGGACCTTGGACAGGTCGGAGGGCTTCAGACCGGCGTCGGACATGGCCTGGCGCACGGGGCCCATGGTGGCGTCCACCAGATGGCCGGTGAGCTCGTTGAACTTGGCCCGGGTCAGGGTCACGTCCAGGTGCTTGGGGCCGGTGGCGTCGGCGGTGATATAGGGGAGGTTGATGTTGCTGGTGGTCACGCCGGACAGCTCGATCTTGGCCTTCTCGGCGGCCTCCTTCAGCCGCTGCATGGCAACCTTATCGCCGGACAGGTCGATGCCCTCGGTGCGCTTGAACTCGCTGACCAGGTACTTCATGATGCACTGGTCGAAGTCGTCGCCGCCCAGCCGGTTGTTGCCGGCGGTGGCCAGAACCTCGATGACGCCGTCGTCGATCTCCAGAATGGACACATCGAAGGTGCCGCCGCCCAGGTCGTACACCATGATCTTCTGGGCCTGCTCCTTGTCCACGCCATAGGCCAGGGCCGCGGCGGTGGGCTCGTTGATGATACGCTTCACGTCCAGACCCGCGATCTTGCCGGCGTCCTTGGTGGCCTGACGCTGGGCATCGGTGAAGTAGGCGGGGACGGTGATAACGGCCTCGGTGACGGTGCTACCCAGATAGGCCTCTGCGTCGCTCTTGAGCTTCTGCAGGATCATGGCGCTGATCTCCTGGGGGGTGTAGGACTTGCCGTCGATGCTGACCCGGTGGTCGGAGCCCATCTCGCGCTTGATGGAGGAGATGGTGCGGTCGGGGTTGGTGATGGCCTGGCGCTTGGCCACCTGGCCCACCATGCGCTCGCCGGTCTTGGAGAAGGCCACCACGGACGGGGTGGTGCGGTTACCTTCCGCGTTGGGAATGACAACTGCCTCGCCGCCCTCCATGACGGCTACGCAGGAATTGGTGGTGCCAAGGTCGATACCGATAACTTTAGACATAATAATTGCCTCCTGAATATATGAAATAAAATTTGTTTACAAGGGTCAGTCCATCGGATACTCGGGGATCACGATGGCGGCGATGATATAGCCCAGCAGGCCGCTGCCGCCCAGCAGGCTGAACAGCACCCAGGCCAGACGGATGATGGTGGGGTCCATATTGAAATACTCGGCAATCCCGGCGCACACGCCGGAGATCATCCGGTTATCCCGGCTTTTATAAAGTTTTTTTCCGTTCATAGCACATGCTCCTCTCAATTAGCTACCTTCACCATGGCGAACCGCAGGACCTTGTCGCCCAGGGCGTATCCCTGCTGGAATACCTCCACCACGGTGTTCTCCCCGGCCGACTCATCCTCCACGTGCATCACGGCGTTGTGGCGGGCGGGGTCAAAGGGCTGGCCCAGGGCCTCGATCTGCTGCACGCCCAGCTTTTCCAGCACGGTCATGAACTGCTTGCAGATCATCTCCATGCCCTGGCGGTGGGGGTCCCCCTCCTCGAACTGGGCCAGGCCCCGCTCCAGGTTGTCCAGCACCTCCAAAAAGGGCTTCACGGTGTCGGCCTTGGCGTCGCCGTAGAGGCTTTCCTTCTCCTTGGCGGTGCGCTTGCGGAAGTTGTCATACTCCGCTGCCAGCCGCAGATATTTGTCGCTGGCGTCGGACACCATCTTGGCCAGCTGTTCCATTTTCTCCATCTGGTCCCGGGTGACGGTGAAGGTCTCCTCCGCCGTTTCCGGCGCAGTGTCCTGATTCTCGGTTTCCGGGGTTTCCGGATTCTCCGGCTGATTCTCCGGATGGGTATTGTTGACGTTTTCGCTCATGTTTCCTGGTCCTCCTTGGGGGGCAGCTGGTTCTTCCCGAACATGCGGCCCAGGCTCTCTGCAAAGTAGCTCAGGCGCGCCGCCACGGTGGCGTAGTCCATCCGGGTGGGTCCGACCACGCCCACCAGGCCCCGCATATTGTCTCCGATATCGTAGCTGGCCACCACCACGCTGCTGTCCCGCAGGGCCTCGTTGAGATTTTCGGGGCCGATGAGGATCTGCACCGGGCCGCCCTCCGTGGGCGCGGGCAGCTGTTCTTTATTGTCCACCATAAAGGTCATCAGGTCGTGGGCCTTGTCCGCGTCCCGGTATTCCGGGAACCGCAGGAACTCCTTGGCCCCGCCGGTAAAGACCTCCTGGCTGTTGGCTTCCTTCAATAACCGTCCGGCATATTCCACCACCTGGTTCAGCGGCAGGAACCACTGGCCGGACACCTGCTCCGACAGGCTCATCAGCCGTCCGTTCATGTCCTCCGGCCCGATGCCGGTGAAATGGGTGTTCAGCAGGTGGCTCATGTCCGGCAGGCCCCCGTCGGCCACCGGCAATTGCAGCGGCAGCAGCTGGCTTTTCACCTGGCTGTCCGACAGCATCACCACGGCGATGAAGCTGCTCTGGTCCACGGGGATCAGCTCAAAGCGCCGCACGGTGGCGGCGGTTTTGTGGTCCGCCACGGTGTAGGCGGGATAGCCCACAAAGGACGAGACCATCTGGCCTGCCCGGGCCATGACCTGATCCGTTCCCGCCAGCTTCTCGGCCAGGGAGGTGTTGAGCTTTTCCTCCTCCTCCCGGCTCAGGGCGCGATGCTCCATCAGCTCGTTGACATACAGCCGGTAGCCCTTGGCGGAGGGGACCCGTCCGGCGGAGGTGTGGGGCTGTTCCAGATAGCCCATCTCCGTCAGGTCCGCCAGCTCGTTGCGGATGGTGGCGGAGCTGATCTTGCCGGGCATCCTCTGGGCGATGGCCTTGGAGCCCACCGGCTCCGCCGCCGCCACATATTCCTCCACCACGATCTTCAGTATCTGTCTTTTTCGATCGGTCAATTCCATATTGTTTTCTCCGTTAGCACTCCAACTTCCTGAGTGCTAAACGCAGTTTACCACCCCCTGCCGCCCTTGTCAAGTGGAAGCCTTTGAATTATTTGTAAACAAAGCCGGTTTTCCGCCGGGGAAATCGCCGAAGCGCCGCCGGTGGCGGATGAAGCAAGGCGATTTCGAGGAAGTGCCCCGGCTGGCGGGCATGACACAATGCCTGCCAGTCGGCTGGCACGATGGTGGGCAGACGCGGGCCCCGCCCTACAGGAACGGGGGGACCGGCAGGCCGTCCGTAGGGCCCGCTGCCCTCAGCGGGCCGCGTCACCCTGGGAACAGGACGATTTCTCCCTTGTGGTGTCACGGCAGGGATACTTTTTGACAAGCAAAAGAGGAACGGCGCAGCCGTTCCTCTTTTGCTATTTATATTATTATATGCGAATATTACGCTCTGTATCAGAAGCTGACGTTCTCCGGGTCCGGCTTCTGGCAGGGCTTCACGCCGGTGACGTACAGCACCGGGCCCTCACCGTCGTAGGCCTGGCACTGCTCCTTCTTCACGGTGGCCTGGATCTCCACCCACTGGCGGTTTTTGAACTTCTCCAGTCCCTCCCCCTTGCACACCAGGGCCAGGAACTGCATGTCGTTGTTGCAGCACACCATGGCGAAGCGGCCGGGGCAGTGGATGCCCGGGAACTTCTTGGAGTGGCACATCAGCGCCTTATACCGCACGGTGATGCCGTCGTAGCGCTGGGGGTTGTCCATCATGTCCACATACCAGATGCCGTAGTCGTTGTCCGGCACGTCCAGGTGGCCGCCGGACAGGTCGAAGGGGGCCATGTCGTCGGTGACGTAGTCCTCGCTGGTGCCGTCGGTATTCTCCAGATAGATGTCCGCCCGGCGGTTCACCATCCGCAGGTTCCGGCCCCGCAGGGCCTTGCGCAGCTCCTCGTTGCAGCGGTTGAAGATGATCATGTCCGCGTTAAGGATTTTTTCCATCATCAGCTGGCCCATGTTCCGCAGATACGGCTCAAAGGTGGTGGCGTCCACCAGGCACATGATCTGATACAGGATCCAGTTGGCGGGCAGGCCCTCCCGGTACAGGGGCTCGAAGCTCCACATGCCGTTGAACTCGATGATCACCTGCTTGGGCCGGTACTGCTTTTCCAGCTTCTTGAAGAACTCCGGCGTCAGCTGGGCGGGGTCGTCCACGGTGTAGGTAAAGACGTTGAACAGGGATTTGGGGTCGTACTCCGTCTCTCCCTCCTCGCAGCACAGCAGCAGCGTCCGGTCCTCGGCGGCGAAGCCGTCCTTCAGGATGCCGTTGATGAAGTCGGTTTTTCCGGCGTCCAGAAAACCGGTGATGAGATATACAGGAATGTCCATAGGCGTCTCCTTACAGGCCGAACAGGGTCTTCAGGCCGTCCTCCTTCAGCTGGGAGCCGATGACGCACAGGCGGCCGGTGTAGTCGGCGGCGCCATAGCGCACCTCGTGCTCCTGGGGCACATAGTCAAAGTGCAGCCACTGGCCGTCGGCGGCGGGCACAATGCCCTTGGCCCGCAGGATGGCGCCGTATTCGCCGGAATCCAGGGCCGTCAGAATGCGGTCGATATCCGCCTGGGTGAACTGCTTGGGGGTCTCCGCGCCCCAGCTGGTGAACACCTCGTCGGCGTGGTGGTGATGGTGGTGGCAGGCGCACTCCGGGTCGTCGCACTCGCCGTCGCCGTGATGATGGTGATGATGCTCATGCTCATCGTGGTCATGGTCGTGATGATGGTGCTCGTGCTCGTCCTCATCCTCGTCATGATCATGATCGTGATGATGGTGATGCTCATGCGCATCCTCGTCATGCTCGTCGTGGTCATGATGATGGTGATGGTGCTCGGCCTCCTCGGCCTCGTGCTCGGCCCGCATCTTCTCCAGCAGCTCGTCGGCCGGGGACACCTTCTCCACGGCGGCCAGAATGGCCTGACCGTCCAGCTGGTCCCAGGGGGTGGTCAGGATGGCGGCGGTGGGGTTCTTCTCCCGCAGCAGGGCCGCAGCGGCCTCCAGCTTCTCCTGGGTCAGCTTCTGGGTCCGGGACAGGATGATGGTGCCGGCGGACTCGATCTGGTTGTTATAGAACTCGCCGAAGTTCTTCATATACACCTTCACCTTGCCGGCGTCGGCCACGGTGACAAAGGAGTTCAGCCTCATATCCGGAATATCCGCCACGGTGTTCTCCACCGCCACGATGACGTCGCTGAGCTTGCCCACGCCGGAGGGCTCGATGAGGATGCGGTCCGGCTGGAACTGCTCCTTTACCTCCCGCAGGGCCTTGCCGAAGTCGCCCACCAGGGAGCAGCAGATGCAGCCCGAGGACATTTCGGAGATCTGGATACCCGCGTCCTTCAAAAAGCCGCCGTCGATGCTGATCTCGCCGAACTCGTTTTCGATGAGCACCAGCTTCTCGCCCTGATATGCCTCCTTCACCATCTTCTTGATGAGGGTGGTCTTACCTGCGCCCAGGAAACCGGACACGATGTCAATTTTTGTCATAACAGTACCTTCTTTTCTTCTCCCGCCGGGCGGGACATATTCTTTCTCCTATATCATAGCCTATTTTTTCAAAATTGCAAGGGGAGGGGAAAAAATTCACATTTCCGTCCGCATCACCGGCGGTTTGTCCCGCTTTTGCCGGGTTTTGTCCCGATTTTTCGGTGGGACAGGCCGGGACGGAAACAAAAGTGTAGCCATCCGGCGAAAAATACGGTATAATGGGGGAAAATCCAAAAAGTGAGGTATTTCCCCTATGTCCGTGAATCAGCAGCAGACCGGCGAATGGGCCCCCGATTGGGCCCCGGAAGCAGAGCCGGAATATACCCCCCGGCCCCGGCGCAGCCGGAAGCAGCGCCGCCCCAAGTGGCCCGGCGTGGTCCTGGCCCTGGTGTGCCTGGCCACCATTGCCGCCCTGGTGTGGCACTTCACCCGGCAGCAGGCAAAGCCCCTGGAGACGGCGGCGGGCTATATCGCCTCGGCGTCGGAAACGGCCCCCCTGTACGATGAGGAGGGCGCCGTTCTGGAGCAGCTGATCCGAGGCAGTCAGGTGAACTATGTGGTGGAGGAGGCCAGTGATGACCACCCGGACCAGGTTCGGGTGCCCCGGGAGGACGGCAGCTTCGGCTGGCTGGACCGGGCCAACCTCACCAGCGACGTCAACGCCGTGGTGACGCTGGAGACGGTGTATGTCCGCCGGGCCCAGAACCTGACGGACGGGGACGGGAACCCCACCGGGCCCCTGGTGCTCCGGGGCCAGGCCCTGACCGTTACCGGCTACCGAGGGCTGGCGGAGGACGGCAGCGTGGCCTATTACCAGGCGGAGGGGGGGTGCATCCCCGCCCGGTATGTCCGGCTGACGGAGGAGGAGGCCGCCGCAGCCTATGACGCGGATATGGCCCGGCTCCACGCCGACCGGGGCGACAGCTATGGCGGCGGCGACGCGGCGGGGCTGGACTATGACGCCTATGAAAAGCCCAAGTTCGAGAACAACGTCATGCCCGGCACCGTGAAGGCCCTGTATCTGAACAACGAGGCCATCCGGAATCCGGAGGCCTACATCGCCGTGGCCGACGGCTGCGGCATCAACGCCTTTGTGGTGGACGTGATGGACGGCGGGGCCATTGGCTACGCCTCCCCGGTGATGCAGCAGTATTCCCCCAGCGCCTATGAGGACGCCTACAACACCTTAGAGGACTATCAGGCGGCGGTGCGGAAGCTGAAGGACGCCGGGTACTATGTCATCGGCCGGATTACCGCCTTCAACGACCCCAACCTGGCCACGGACCACCCGGAGTGCGTGGTGGCGGACCTGAGCGGCAATCCGCTGAGGATCGGCGGCATGTACTGGCCCAGTGTATACAGCCGCGATGTGTGGCAGTATAAGGTGGACCTGGCCCTGGAGGCCGCCCGGACCATGGGCTTCAACGAAATTCAGTTTGACTATGTCCGCTTCCCCGACGGCACCTGGGACTATGACGAGGCGGGCACCATCGACTACCGCAACGACAATGACGAAAGCAAGGCCCAGGCGGTGCAGCGGTTTTTGCAGTATGCCGCCGACCGGCTCCATGAGGCGGGGGTGTATGTCTCGGCAGACGTGTTCGGCGAGTGCGCCGAGAAATACGTCACCGCCTATGGCCAGTACTGGGCCGCCATCAGCGGCGTGGTGGACGCCATCAGCGCCATGCCGTACCCCGACCATTATTCCGCCTCCGGCAGCTGGCTGCCCTGGGAGCATCCCTATGAGACCATGAAAACCTTCGGCGAGAAGGCCGCCGCCCGCCAGCAGGAGACCCCCTCCCCTGCCGCCGTGCGCACCTGGATCCAGTGCTACAACGCCATCCGGGAGCCCTATAACACCTATGGCCCCGACGAGGTGGCCGCCCAGATCCGGGCCCTGACCGAAACCGGCAACACCGGCGGCTACATGACCTGGAATGCTGCGTCCAGCCTGGACAAGTACCGCTATGTCAGCGGCGCGTTTGAATAAGGGCGGAAAAGCGGAATTTGATGGAGGAAGTAAGTATGCTAAACAACATAGAGTTCGACCTTTGGGCTGATGGCTATGACAAAACTGTTGGCATTTCTGATGAGGAAAACACATACCCTTTTGCCGGTTATAAAAAGGTACTTGGGTTCATTTTTCAGACCATAATGAGAGCTGAAAATGCCGTTGTGCTGGATATTGGATTCGGAACAGGCGCATTAACGACAAAACTATACGAGCGAGGCTGTTCCATTTATGGGCAAGACTTTTCATCAAGAATGATTGCGTTGGCGTCTGAGAAAATGCCAAATGCGCATTTATATCAGGGGGACTTTTCAAAAGGGCTTGTCGAACCATTGCGTAACTTTCGTTATGATTATATTGTTGCGACATACTCTCTGCATCATTTAACGGATGCGCAAAAGCGCGACTTTCTGTTAGACTTGCGTAACTACTTAAAAGAAAACGGTAAAATTATAATCGGCGATGTTGCCTTTGAAACACGAAAGGACTTAGAACAGTGTAAATTGAAGGCAGGAGACACATGGGATAATGATGAAATCTACTTTGTCGTTGAGGAACTGAGAAAAGATTTTCCAGGCCTTTCATTTACACAAATGTCCGATTGCGCAGGCGTCCTGATTTTGGACTGACAACTTCAAGTTTGCCGGTTATCTTCAACAGGGCGTTTGAATAAAGCAGAAAATGGGATTTGACGGAGGTGCTTGGCGTGGAGATAACCGAAATTTCAAAAAACTATCAGGTGCGGAGGCTGGGCCGGGATGACGTGGATGCCATCTATGAGCTGTGCCGCGAAAACCGGATTTTTACCGGTATCATGAGCCCTTTGTGACAAAAGAGAGCATACTGGACGACATGGAGGCCCTGCCGCCGGGAAAAAGCCGCGAGGACAAATATTACGTCGGCTTTTTTGACGGCGGGTCCCTGGCGGCCATTATGGACCTGATCCTGGGCTATCCCGAGAAAAACACCGCCTTCATCGGCCTGTTCATGACCGACGTGCGGTATCAGCACCGGGGCGTGGGTTCACAGATCATCAGCGGGCTTGCGGCGTATCTTTCCGCCTGCGGCTGCGAAAAAATACGCCTGGGGGTGGACAAGGGCAATCCCCAGAGCCACGCCTTCTGGACGAAAAATCGTTTCCAGACCATAGGCGAGGCCCGGTACATTGTCATGGAGCGGGAGATATGACGTACAGGCGGGAGAGCCGGAAACAGGAGGAGAAAAGATGCTGCTGAAAATCACAGACGGTCAGGCGCTGGACGAGAGAAAGCTGATGGATGTCTACGCCGAAAGCAACCTGGAAAACACGGACTTTTTCTGCCCGGAGGAGCCGGACAAGGAGGCAGCCGTCCGCATGGTGGAGTCCGGATTTCTGGACTTTCTGAAAAACAAGTTCTTCAAGGAGCCGGAGGCCATTTGCTGGGTCCTTGAGGAGGACGGCGTGTGGGTCAGCGCTCTGAGGACCTGTAGGATTCCGGAGGGGCCGTATTACCTGGAAGCTCTGGAGACGCGCCCGGACCGGAGACGGCAGGGATACGGCGTCCGGCTCCTTTCGGAGGTCCTGGACGCAATGAAGGCGGAGGGGCCGTTCCGGCTCTGCGACTGCGTGGGCAAAAAGAACACCGCATCCCTGAAGGCCCACGAAAAATGCGGCTTCCGGATCGTGTCGGAGCAGGGATACGATTATCTGCACCAGGAGGCGGACGACCGGGATTTCGGGCTGGAATACCGCTATGAAAGGCCGTGACGGCCTCGAACAGCAAAAGCACCAGGCAGGGGCAGGCCCTGTCTGGTGCTTTTACTATGCAATCAGCCGTGCATGGGGCAGCCGTGGGAGGTGGGGCCCCGGCGCTGGGCCCGGACCTGGATCATCTCTCCGGCGATGCTGACGGCGATCTCCTCCGGCGTCACCGCCAGGATGGGGGTGCCGATGGGGGTGTGCACCAGGTCGATGGAGGACTGAGGGATGCCCGCCTCCAGCAGCCGCTGGTTCACCGAAGCCGTTTTCCGCCGGGAGCCGATGACCCCCACATAGGCAAAGGGGCCCCGAAGGGTCTGTTCCTCCACCTGGAAATCCCGGACATGGCCGCTGGTCATGATGACCACAAAGTCCTCGTCGGTGATGGTCAGATAGTCGCTGATGCGGGTAAAGTCCCCGCAGATCACCTGCTCCGCCGTGGGGAACAGCCGGGTGTTGGCCAGCTCCGGCCGGTCGTCGAACACCACCGGGCGGAAGCCGATGGTGGTCAGCAGGGGGCACAGGGCCTGGGAGATATGCCCCGCGCCGAACAGCAGGGCCCGCTGGCCGATGGGCAAGGGCAGGGAGATATACCCCGCCGCCATGGAGAAGCCCGGGGTCCGCAGGGCCTGGGCGGTATCCTCCGGCAGGCTGCCGGAAACCACATTCTCCCGGTCCAGCAGCGCCGGGGCGGAGCCGTCCTCCGCCAGCACCAGCCAGCCGGCGGTGTGGCGGTTCAGCAGGGCCAGGGCCCGGCTGGCGGTCTCGCTCCACAGGGGGTCCTCCGCCGGGATGAACTGGAAATGGGCGGTAACGTCGCCGCCGCAGACCATGCCGATGTCCCGCTCCGAGGCCTGGTGCAGGGGGAACTCCCGGATGCAGGAGCGGCGCTGGGCCAGCAGCTGCTGGCTCAGCTGGATGCTGCGGCCCTCCACCGCGCCGCCGCCGATGGTGCCCACCAGGCGGCCCTCCGCCCCCACCAGCATCTGTGCCCCGGCCTTCCGGGGGGCGCTGCCCCGGTCGGCGATGAGGGTCACCAGCACCGTGTCCCGGTGCTTTTCCACCTCGTAAAACAGCTGGGAGAAAATCTGCTCCATGGGGTCAGCTCTCCTTCCAGGCCCGGGTCTCGGCCAGCAGCCACTGACGCCAGGCATCCACGCCCAGGCCGGACTTGGCGGAGATGGGGAAAATCTTCAGATTGGGGTTGCGGCGGTGGGCGTACTCCACCACCTTGTCCATGTCGAAGTCGAAATAGGGCAGCACGTCGATCTTGTTGATGATCAGAGCGTCGCACACCGTGAAGATCAGGGGGTATTTCAGGGGCTTGTCGTGGCCCTCCGGCACAGAGAGGATCATGGCGTTCTTCACGGCGCCGGTGTCGAACTCCGCCGGGCACACCAGATTGCCCACATTCTCCAGCACCACCAGGTCCAGGTCCTCCGTCCCCAGCTCCTGCAGGCCCTGCTCCGTCATGCCGGCGTCCAGGTGGCACATGCCGCCGGTGTGCAGCTGGATGGAGCGGACCCCTGCGCCCGCCATGGCGGCGGCGTCCACGTCGGAGTCGATGTCCGCCTCCATAACGCCGATGCGCAGCTGATCCTTCAGCCCCTCCACGGTGCGCAGCAGGGTGGTGGTCTTGCCGCTGCCGGGGGAGGACATCAGATTCAGCAGAAAGGTCCCCTGGCCCTTCAGCTGTTGGCGGACCCGGTCCGCCTCCCGGTCATTATCGGCGAAAACGCTTTCCTTTACCTGGATGATCTTGTATTGGTCCATAAGAGCGCCTCATTTCTGTGGATTTTTCAGCAGTATAGCATATTCATCATGAATATGCAAATGTTCCGACAGAAAATGTGGAAATTTACCAAAAAAGGTTTGCCTTACCCACCGGTTTGGGGGTATAATGGAGGGACACGAAGGAGGCAGATAGCATGATCTCGACAAAAGGGCGGTATTCCATCCGGATCCTTTTGGACCTGGCGGAGCATCGCAACGGCGGCTACATCCCCATGAAGGAGGTCGCTGCAAGGCAGGACATCTCGCTGAAATATATTGAGAAGCTGATGCCCGCCCTGAAGGCCGCCGGTTTCATTGAGAGCGTTCACGGCATCGGGGGTGGGTATCGCCTGGCCCGGGAGCCGGAGACGTACACCCTGTGGGACATTCTGCTGCGGTCCGAGGGCGATCTGGCCCCGGTGAGCTGCCTGAAGGACGGGGTCGGCGCATGTGCCCGGGCGGCCGACTGCCGGACGCTGCCGGTGTGGGAGGGGTATTACCGGGTGACCCGGGACTACTTCTCCGGCGTGACCCTGGCAGACCTGATGTCCCTGCCCCAGGGGGACAACTACGTCATCTGAACCTGCGCCGCCCGGCCCGGGACTGCCCATCCCCGGCCGGGCGGCGCAGTTTTCCCGGTTCCGACAAAAAAAGCGGTTGCAAAACCGCCGGGAGTCTGCTATAATCAGCAGGTAACGGTTCGCAGGGTTAGTACATCGGTAGTACATCGGCTTCCCAAGCCGAGGAGGCGGGTTCGATTCCCGTACCCTGCTCCAAAAAGAAAGACACCCGTAGGGGTGTCTTTCTTTTTGGAGCAGCACTTTTGCTCCGCAAAAGTGCTCGCCTGCGGGCGGGCGATTTAACATGCAAGGGAAACCCGACTAAGGTTTCCCTTGCATACATTCCTTTCCTTGCGATATACAGGAGTGCGCATGGGCAGCAAAACCTGTGGGCAATCACAAAAAGAAATCACCATCCCTCAGGATGGTGATTTCTTTTTGTGACATTGGTTTTGCCGCTCCCGGATCAGTAGTATATCCGGCGGCTGCCGGAGACGGTCTCCCGGGTGCAGTAATCGATCCAGGCCACGGCGGCGGAGAGGTCCCGGTCCCGGATGTGGCGGCACAGGCGGACGCTGGTCTCATAGAGCATGGAAACGCCGTTGAGGGCGCAGAACCGCTCCCACAGCACCAGCACTGAGGAATAGAAGGACCGGAAGATCAGGGGCAGCAGGGTGTTGCCCGACTGCATGGCCAGCTCATGCTGGAAGGCAAAGGCCGCCTCCGCTTTTCGGTTCTTCAGGTCAAAGCTAATCTGTCTACAACGGATAAATTCACTTTGCGGTAAAAGGAGAGAAGTCGAGTCAAATTTCATTTTTATCAGCAGTATCTATTGAATAGCAAATAGTGCCGTGGCAGATGAATAAGATTTTTGTCATTGCTTATATATCCCTTCAAAAGCCTCCAAGCCTTGATATTTCAGGGCTTTGGGCGCTTCTTTCATTTTTGCTGTCATGCCGGAAACTTACGCAGATTTCCGTAACTCTACACAGATTTTCAGGCAAATGGTGTAGTAATTGGTGTAGTGACTGCGATTGCTTCAACCTGATTTTCTCTGCGGCTCCGGTGCGGCAATCCCTTTGAAATCAATGATCTTTGCCATCTGCTCGGCAGCGCGGTCATAGCTCGCATGGGTGTAAACATTCAGTGTGACGCCCACATCGGAATGTCCCATGACATACTGCAAGGTCTTGATGTCCATGCCAGCGTTCGCCATGTTTGTACAGAACGTGTGCCGGAATACATGGGGCGTGATGTGCGGCAGAGGCTTGTCCGGGTGCAGTTTTTGATACTTCTTCATTGCCCAGCGCATTTCATTCTCGATGTGCAGGGCAACCTTCGGACTGTCGTTTTTGTCCAGCAGAAGGAAACCGCTGTACCCGTCGATGATCGTTTCCGTTTTCACACGCTTGCGGCGTGAAAGAATATTTTGTAGGCTTCGGTAAACCTCATCCGTCATGGGAATGTAGCGGCAGCCGCACTCGGTTTTGGTTTTCTCCACATAATACTTGCCGCCGCGCTCTCGGACGAGCTGGTGATCTACTCGGATTTTCCGCCCGGTAAAGTCCAGATCAGCCTTTGTCAGCCCGCAGAACTCGCTGACGCGCATCCCGGTTCCCAGCAGCACCACAAACTCGTCGTAATACTTGCAGTAGGTCTTGTCCTCCCGGATGAAATCCATCCAAAGCGTCTGCTGTTCCTCTGTCATGGCAATGCGCTTCTGTGAATCATTGGAAACTACATCGACCAGCTTGAAGTCAAAGGGATTCCGACGGATCACATCCTCATTGTACGCCATCTGGAAAGCCGGTTTGACAACGCCCCGAACGCTGGTGAGGGTGCTGTATCCCTTTCCGTCCTCGTGCAGCTTCATGATCCATTTCTGCGCGTCCGAAACCTTGATGTCTCGGATGGAACGGTAGCCAAAATCTTCTTTCTTCACCAGATTCAGCACGAAGCTATAGCCAACCTTGGTATTGTAGCGCACGCCCTGTTTGATGCTGATGTAGCGTTCCAGCAGTTGAATGACGTTGATTTTGCCAGCCGCATAATCAATGCCATCGTCGAGCTGCTTCTGGATTTCCTTTTCTTTTTCCCGCAGTTCTTTCAGATCGGAGGAATACACTGTCTGCCGTTTGCCGCGAATGTCTGTGTACCGATATTGATAAATCAGGTCTTTTCTCTGGCTCTCTCCTGTCCGCAGGATGCGTCCCTTGTTGTCTTTTCTCTTTTCGGACATTGTCAAACTCCTTTCCGTGATGGAAAGAGCCTTGATATGACACACTTATTGTATCATATCAAGGCTCCGATTTACACCACAAATTTCAAATAGAATACGCCTGCTCGATGAACTGATCGAACAGGCGGCGTTTAATCAGGCGCTTATTGCCCACCCAGAGGACGAATTTGCACCGGTCCTCGTTGGTGATCTCACGCAGCTTGTTGATGCCAATGCCGGAGTAAGCCGCGGCTTCCTCCAAGCTCAGATTGCTCTTTTCCCAAATTGGGATTTCCTTCATAGGCAGTTTACCCTCCATACAAAAATAGCCAGACAGGGCGAGGCGGCAACGAAGTCCGGCAACGAACTTCTGAAAACCTCGAAACATACCCGGTCTGACGGTTGATTTACGATTTATCTTTTCTTCTATTTTTCTGTTGTTCTGGTTGTCAAAGGTAGAAAAAGCCTGACAAGACAGGGATTTCTCTGGCAACCAGCCCGGCAACGGCACAACAACAGGGCTTGCAACCAGCCGTGCCTTTCAGAACGGCATCTCGATCTGCTCCGTGATCTCCACAAAGCCGTCCGGGATTTCTGCGGAGTGGTTGCCCCTGCTCGTTGCAGCCTTTGCACGCTCCCAGCCCTTTTGTCTGCCGTACCCGGCAAAGCTGCGGGGATTGGAGAAATACGTCCAGCCAGTCACACACTGGTTCATAATCTCGTTGATCTCGCGGATCTCCCATTGCTTCGGCTCGTCAAAGGCGTGGTTCAGCGCCTCCTTGTATAGCTGCTTGGAGCAGACGGTATCGCCTGTGTAGCTGTCTAAAAACGCCTGAATCATGCCCGCTTTCGTGTCCTCCGGCATGAAGTCCTTCTGATGCTCTTTGAGATAGCGTACCATTTCCGGGCTGAACGTCAGCTTCCAGCCGCCTGCCCGGTAGATGGTCATTGCCTCCGCCCACACCTGCTGCAAGTAGGATCTGGATGCGGCTTCATCCTCCAAAATGTGAACCTCTGCCTGTTCCGGGCAGACCTGCACGGGCAGGAAACGCCGGTTGCCGGAGCGGTCGAGGGGCAGGAAGTCCATTGCGTTTGACGTGCCACCGAATACGCATTGCCGCAATCGGTCTGCCGGATGGGTTTCATACGGGATTTTGTAGACCTCCTTCTGACGGCTCAGAAACGACTTGATTTCCTCAATGCTCTTGGCATTGGCGGTAGCAATCATCTCGGACATTTCAATGATCCAGTGCCCTTGCAGCTTGCGGTACACATTTTCATCGTCCAGCTTCCGCAGATCGTCGGAGAACCACTCGTCCTTTCCTGCCAGCAGACGGAAGAATGTGGATTTTCCCGCACCCTGACCGCCCACCAGACAGAGCATGACTTCAAATTTGCAGCCGGGATGAAATACCCGATGAATCGCGCCCAGCAGGAACAGTCGTAATGCTTGAAAGGTGTATTCGTCTGCTTCCGCACCGAGAAAATGGTGCAAACAATAGCGGATGCGCTCCGTGCCATCCCATGTAAGGCTGTTCAGAAAGTCCCTGACAGGGTGATAGCTGTTCTGATGGGCGGCAAGATCGGCGGCATCTATGATTTTCTTCTCACTTGTCAGGTCGTAATTCTCTTCCAGATACAGCCGGATGTACTTCATATCCGTGTCGGTCATGGAGGTGCCGGGGCTTCGGTCGTAGCCGATGGGCTTCACAATGTCGGTGCGGTCGGTCAGCAGATTGTAGGCGATCGCGCCGGAGAGCAGCGGATCGTGCTGAAACACCGTCAGGCAATTCTTGATACTGTTGCGGACACCGCCTTTTTCCGTGGTGTCCAGCATGACTTTTACTTCTTCAATGCTCATCGGCTGTGCCATGTTGCCTGCCTGCATTTTGAGCTGCTGCTTCATCTGCGGCGGCAAGCTCTGCCATTCGCTGCTCAATTTTCCTCACTTCCTCTCCATATTCGATCACAACGGATGCCCGCGCCTGTATATCCCCGCACAGCAGCTCGTCCAGCAGATATTCAACCAGCGAGAGCTTCTGTAATGCTTCTACAAAGCGCGGATGATAGTCGTCCTCCGGCGTTCGTGGGGCATAATCCTCCTTCCAGCGGCATAACAGCCGGTAATAGTCCAACAGCACACGGAAGCAGTATCGTTCCATGTGCTGATAATTCTGTTCGTCGGTATTTTGTTGTCGCGGCTTGCTCATTTTGCCCGTGCCATCCTCATACGGAATAGCAAAATCCTGTGCCAGCAAAGTTGCCGCCTCCTTGCTGCCGATCCCGCGAAGCCGGGAAACGAAGTCAATCACGTCCCCGGTGGCACCGCAGCCGAAGCAGTAATACCGGCGATCCAGCTTCATGCTGGGTGTGCTGTCATCGTGGAACGGGCAGCGGCACATTCCGTTCCGCTCCACCCGAATGCCGTATCGCTCCGCAGCCTGCCGGGTGGTCACAGACTGCTTGACGGCTTCAAAGATACTCAATAGGCAATGTCCTCCTTAGCGTTCTATTTCCTGCTTTTTCTGCCGCGTCGCGGTGTTTTGACGCTCCTGCTCATGCTGCACCTCGTAGATGTTGTAGTGAATTGCCCAGAGCTTTTTCGCGTCGGCATGGAGCGGCGAAAGTTCCGTCTGAATGTCCCTATATTCCTGCTCCAACTGCGCCCGTTCTTTGCGCCATGCGGCGATGGGCAACTTGCCGTCCTTGAAGTGCGGTTTCAGCTTGCGCTCTGCCATGTAGAACGTCCGCAACTCGTTATCGTGTTCGGATTCGTATTTCTGCCTGGATTTCTCAAATCGGATGGATTTCAGCTTGTCCGCAGCGGGCTTGCCAGACTTGTAGTAGTCCACCATCCGCAGCAGTTCGTCCACTTCTTTGATACGGGCTTGCTTTGACGATGCCGACTTTTTCAGCGTATCGATTTTGTCCTGCATGGCGTGAAGTGCGTTATCCAGATCGTCCACAGTGTAAAGGTTTTTGGATTGCAGAAAGCTGAACACCTCGGCATAGCGCTGCAAATTGGCGTTCTTCGCCTTATTGCTGTACGCGCCTTTGTTACGATTGGCGCAATGCAGCGCCAGCAGATCGTTTAGCATGGGCGGCTGGGGCTTGGCAAGCTCAGTTTTTACGTCCTTCAGCCAACCGATCAGCGCGGCGATTTTCTCTTTCGCCTCCCGCAGCAGCGCGTTGGTTTTCTGAATGAAACGGTTGAGATCGCCCTTGTCGGTGCGGATGCCCTTTGCCTCCATTGCCCGGACGGTGGGACCCTCGTGCTGGGTAGGAATCTGATCTACGCCCTGACGGGCAAAGCTGCGATGGTCGATGCGGCAGTCTAAGTCTTTTTCGGCAAACTTAGCATTGCACAGGTCAGCCCATGCCTGCCGCCACGCTTCCAGCGTTTCGGGCTTGCCCCAGTCTGTCGTAGGAACAGCGTTGAACACATAATTGCCCGCCTCGTCCAAAACGCGCTCCCCATGCTCATCCAGCACATATTCCCGCCGCTGTTTGTTTCCCCAACTGCCGTCCGGCCCAATGGGACGGATGGGACACATGACGTGAAAGTGCGGGTTGGAAATGCCGCCGTCCTCCTTGTCTGGCTGATGCACGGCGAAGTCCGCCACCATGCCCCGGTTCACGAAATTGTCCAATAAGAATTGCCTTGCAAGATCGATGTTCTCCTGCATGGAAAACTCATTCTGCAAGGCAATGTCAAAGCTGTAGGCAAGCTGTGCTTTCTTCCCACGCTCGGCTTTCTCTACGGCGTTCCAGAGCGTTTCGCGGTCTGCATACTCAGGCGGCGCGTGTGACGGGAGTAGGATTTCAGAGCAGATCACACCGCCCTTACGGGTGTAGTCGCTGTCCTCGCCGTAGTACGCGCTGTGCAGCTTTTCCCCAGCGCGGTAGGCGGCAGCAGCCACAGCGGATTGCCCCACGCTGCGCTTGATCTGCGTCACATGAAAATGAAATAGTGCGATACTCAGTCACCTCCTGCATAGTTGCTGACAGCTTCCGTGAGAAGCCTTTGCACATCTGGCAGAGCAAAGACCTGTTCGGCAAGGGCGTAAAACCCGGTTTCGCCCAACTCTTTCGTCTGCGGTGCGACACTCTCGATGGCTGCGCCACGGGTGATGAGCCGGTGCGCCCGCTTGCGCCGATCTCCTTTTTCATAATAGGCGGCTCGGTTTTCAAGGCGCTGAATTTTGTGCTGTTCCTGCGCAAGCTGCCGCTCCACCTTTTCTTTCTCGGCTTGCAGCTTTTCGATTTCTTTTTCTTGCATGATTTTGACCTCCTGACGGTTAAAGATGGATGCAAAAAGACCGCCTACGTTTTCAGTAGACGGTCTGCGTGATGATATGGAATTTTCAGGCTTTGCGGTGGAAATAGACTGCACCAGCAGACTGTTTCCGCTGCAAAGTGCGCTGGGATAGACGCGCAAGCGTCGCAAGGGGTGCAGCCCCTTGTTCGGAACAAAGTGACGCAAAACAGCCCGGCCATTCAAATGTCCGGGCTGTTTGTTTCCGCAGGACGCACATACTCCCGTCAGGAGAGTATAGAAGTGCGCCCTTGTTACCAAGGGATTATTTAGCATCCCAATTCTCTAAGAATGTTCTTGCAATACATGATTTCTGTTTCAGAAAAAAGTGCCGCGTACTCCGGCTTGCATACCGATTCTTCCATTGATAAGTCCAAGCGCCCACAAGACCACAGTGTAGATATCCCTTCTGATAAATTTCCCGTTTTTTGCGCACTTGCAATCAGCCGCCGTGCGGTTTCGACACCTCCGTATTGCGCTAACATCTGGTTGAACCGTGTAGGGTTATATTTACACTCTTTCTTTGCTTGTATCATTTTTTCACGCAGTTCTTCTTCAAATGTTCTTGTCAATACCTCCATGTGATAACCGCCCCCATTTTATATTTTTCGCTCAAAAACTTTTCCGCAATCCTGACATAGAAATTTAGTCTTTCCCCTTTTTCCGTTTATTCCGCTGGCTGCACCGATTATCGTGCCAAGAGGGTTAAACAAACTCCCCACAGTTCCACCGACAACAGCTCTTCCAACGGAAAATTTTGTTTTGGTTGACACTGGAACAATGTTTGTGCTTCTGCAAAAAATATTCGGGCAGAAAATCCTTCGCGCCATTTTCGCGTCCTCCCAATAGGCACAGTATGATTTAGTACTTGTTCTTAAATAAGAGGTTGTACCAGAAACTAACAAAAGCAATGAGTAAGAATTGTATCATAAATCGTTATGCTCCTCAGTTAGAATTAACTCGCCACGTCCATTCTTAGCAATCCCCGCCCACTCTAAAATTGCAGCCATTACAAACACGGGATCAAAAACCGATTCTCCGATTGTTCGACCGCGGTGAAGCGCTATTGTACCGACAACGGTATTTTCCTCACAGCCGGGTTCACCGAGCTTATAGTTTCTTCCATTGCCTTTCTTTGCTCTGCCGCCTTGTTTTATAAGGAGTTCTACAATATCGTCAAACACCTTATAGTCGTAGGCTGGCTTAACAGGCAACTTATCACTTGTAAAAGTTGTTCCGTCTGACTCTGCGTAGATCTCACAAGGAAGACCTCTGGCTGTGTATACGGTGATGTGACCACCGTGCGCTTTCAGCTTTGCTTTGATGATTTCGGACGCGAGTGTGCTTGTATAGTCCACATCCATGCGGCTTACATCAATTTCCTTTGGCATTACCTTCTCCGTTCCACCGCCAAGATTTAAGGCGGCAAGCAATTCATCCAGTTTCTTTTTTGCAGTTGGATAAGATATTTGCATATCAGACTGTACCTCCTTCAGGTTTCCTCTGTCTTTCAAAAAAGTAATCAAGAACTCGAATTGCTCCTTGTCGAGCCGATCAAAAGGGCTAAGGTCGAACGTGTTTCTTAGCTCCATGCCACAATCAGGGCATTGTAGCGTGCTAACTCGCAGTGTCCCATGACAGGCGGGACATTTTGAAATAAGCCGGTTCATGTAAATCACCTCATCGCTTACATGATACGATTAGAAAACGATTTTGTCAATATAGTGCTTAATTATTTTTATTACTATATTGCTTTTTGGAATGTGTCTCACCGCTTCTGCCACACAATGTCATACCCCAGCGCGTCTGCCAGCTCCACCGCCTCGCCGTAGCGAAGCGAGCCGCGCTTGAGCTTGCCGGAGAGATTGGGAACGCTGCGGCTCCAACCGTATTCGTCGGAAAGGTAGTCCACCACCTCCGTCATAGTCATTCCTGTGCGGACAATGTATGACTTGATCTCATTGCGATAAGTTTCAGATTTTCTCATATTAAAACTTCCTCCTGTTTTTTCGTTGCGCTCTATGGTAAAATGGGTTTGTCAAATCGTGACACCTATTCGCCATAGGGCGCTGGTTTTTAATACACGGCTTTTCGCTGGAAATGCCGCCGATGATGCGTTGGTCACAGGCAACACCTTCCGCTTTTGCCGTTTGATGTGTCCTTGCGCGAAACGGCGAAATATCATGTTGAACGACAAACATCGTTCACTGCTGAATGGCGCTCTATTCCGTGCAGATAACCGCACAGAGCAGAAAACTATTTCGCCGTTTTCACTTGCTTTGATTTTTACATTCGATTTTGCCGCTCTTTCCGAACGTCGTTCCTGCCCGGAGGATCGCTCCCGGCGTTTCGTCCCCGTTGGTACACTCACGCTTTTGCGGTCATGGCGGTTACTTCGCTGGGGGACATATCCCGTTCGGACGGTCATGCAATTTTCAAGGTTCAGGTGCGATTGCAAGACCATTTTAGCGAAAAATATAGCCCTCTCCCGTATATCCAAGAGGTCGGAAAACGCGCCGAAAAACGCAGATTTCCACGCTTATGGACAAGACCGGAAAAGGGCAGAAATTTGAAGGGAGGACACCGCTATGCAGCCAAAACTCACCATTCAGGAACGGCTCAAAGACCTGCGCGTGGAGCGCAGTCTGACGCTGGAACAACTATCTGCGGAAACAGGTATTTCAAAGTCCGCGCTGGGAAAATACGAAGCCGACGATTTCAAGGACATCAGCCCGTTCAGCATGGTGGAGCTGGCAAAGTTCTACGGCGTGTCCACCGATTACCTGCTGGGGCTGACAGAACAAAAAAATCACCCAAACACAGAACTGGACGCTCTGCATTTGGGTGATGATACAATCGAAGTATTGAGAACGGGCAAGTTCAACCACCGGCTGCTGTCGGAGCTGATTTGCCATAAAGATTTCCGGCGGTTTATGCTGGACGCCGAAATTTACGTTGACCGGATCGCAGATATGCGGGTTAACGACATGAACGCCGTGCTGGAAGCCGTCCGGCAAATGGTATTGATGAAAAACGGCGGCGAGGAAAATGATCTGCACCTGCGGACGCTGGAAGTCGCGCAGATCAGAGAGGATGAGTATTTCGGAAGCTTGATTGCGGACGATCTGAAAGATATTCTCCGTGACATTCGGAATGAGCATCGTCCCGACACCATGACTGCGGATGAAACATCCCTCGCAGAAACCGTACAGGGTCAGTTGCAGGATGCGATGAACTTTGAGGGCAGCTCTGAGGAAAAGAAAATCCGTGCATACCTTGCGACCATCGGCCTTGACTATGACACCCTCACGAAGGAAGAATTTGTCTCACTAATTGGGATTCTTAAAAAGTCCAAGTATATGAAAAATCCTATCAGTCAGCGTGGAAAAGCACGACCACAGATGCCACATGGAAATATGAAACGGAAACGCAAATGAAGAATATGAAGTATGTAGGTTCGCATGAAACAACGAAAGGAGCAACAATGAAAAATACTTTTGAGATTCAAAACGCAACTGCCGATTTTTCTGATTATTATTCAAAAAACAGTATTTCTGCCAATACGCAGTCCAAAATGGAAACAATCGATTTTCTGGCGGTTCCAACACGATACGAAGATCAGAGATATTATTTTGCGCAAGAAACGGTAGATTTTCTAAAATATTGCCGAATCGAGTCGCCGGAACACACTTTTGATATTCTATCGGACGAGACCGCCCAGATACGCTCTCTTCATTCGTTTGACATTTGGATGCCCGTTATATGGGTTGCATCCAATGTACTTCTCCCACTTGCGGTAGGGTTGATTAGCAACTATATTTGGGAGAAACTGAAAGGGAGAGAAGAAGAACCCGCCAAAGTTGATGTTACGTTATTGGTAAAAAACGGAGCCAAAGAAAAAAGTCTTCATTATTCGGGTGATGCAAAGGCATTTAAAGAAGCCTTTGAACAAATCGACTTGAACAAAATGTGGAGCGATGATAACGATGCTTGACTATTTCTGTGAACAGGTTAGTTGCCCAGAAATACCCACAATTTGTGCAAAGTTGGGCAATTTGAAGAGACGTATCACTTTAGGGGATTATACCACTCCTAAGAAGGAATTTGATGAATGTCAATGCTTATTCGACGCTATCCAGCAACGTGCAATCACATCAAAAAATGAACCATTAGCAAACGCGCAGTTTGTCTATAAATCATATTTTCAAGTATTTTGTACGCTATCCACATATTTGGGATTGCTTGAAACACGAAAATATAGATCATCTTGGACAATACTTCAGGATTGTCTCGATGGCATTAAATTCACAGGAAAATTCTTAGACATTGACGGGCGCAAAGAACTTCCAGATTTGTATAAATTACTGGAAGACTATGAGTCGCTCTACCCATATACTTTGTTTGCAAGCAGTGAGTACATAATAAGTAAATCTCATTGCAGCATATGTGGTAAGTCAATGCAAATTCCGTCTTGCCCCCATATCCGAGGAAATCTCTATTATGGGGAAATTGCAACAGAGGTAATCGACGAAATTCAAGAGTTCCAGGCTGTGTGCTTAGTCTCGCATCCAGAAGATAAAAGATGTGTGATTGAACTGAGCGACGATAATAGAAGCGAAGAAGACAAATTTGCAAAGCTTGTCAAGTTTCTTGACCTGCACTTGCCACCGTTGCAGCGTTTTTCGGTTCAGTCAATTCTTGAAATGCGAGAGCGTGAAGATATTACAAAAGTTGGACGAAACCAGCCATGTTCATGCGGTAGTGGGATTAAATTCAAGAAATGCTGTGGACAACACCTCTATTATCAGCATGAAAAGAATATTATAACCCCCAAAAGTATTGTTCGATTGATATAGTGAGGCTTCATTCTGACTATATTAAAATGGCACCATATTCAGTATTCGCACTGAATATGGTGCCATTTTTATGTTATTGGATCAAAACCGTCTTATCGTATTTCTTGTTATTCTTATCTGTCACATCAAAGCTCTTTCGCAAATGGTGTAATTGTGGTGTAGTAAGCGCCGTTTGAGCGATGAAAATCATTGATATAACAGGCTTTTTCGAGGCTTCTTAGGATACTTATGTGGTATAACACAAAGCAGGAGGGGTGCACATGTTAAACAATTATTCATCAGCCTCAGCTTCTATTATGACGCTCGGTATTCTGATTTGCGTTTTAGTGCTATTGTATATCCTGTATCGAATACTTAGAAACCCATTTCAATATCCTTATTTCATTCATACTTTTGATGTGACATCCAAGCGCAATGTCAAAATAGAAAATTATATTGATAATTTTCTATGCGATTCTTACAACTGGCATTTAATACAAATGCACGAAAAACGAATTCAATCTTGGAAGGCCGCAACGGAAAGCTACATAAAAACCTGCAAATTACGAGGATACCGCACAAAACAATACCGGGCTGTTTTGGATGACGATCACGCCTATTGTTTTGAGACAGTAAGAAAACAAACTCGTTATCAGCAACACAATTATGTAAAAACTCCATACAAGGTGTCCGCGATTGATTCAGAGCACTCCGTAAATCTGTCTTGGCTCATGGATCGCCATAATCAATTAGAAAAAATTGGTTTTGCAGCAACATTAAGCGATTATTATAGTATGAATCAGCGGAAGCTCATGACACGTTCATTACGAAAGCAGATTATGGAGCGAGATCGCTACACATGTCAGAATTGCGGAAAATATATGCCTGACGAAGTTGGTTTGCATATTGATCACATCATTCCAATTGCTAAAGGTGGTAAAAGTATACCATCGAATTTACGCGTCCTTTGCAGCAAATGCAATGGTAGTAAAGGTGCAAAATGTATTCTCTAAACCATCACCGTTTAGATTTACCTTAATTTTGCTCCGCTTAGTTGTGTTTGCTCCTGTTCTCCAGGTGTTTCCAACACTTGTCCGCCGGTGTTGGTTGACTTTTTAAGGAAACCTGTGCTATATTGGCGGCATGGCCGATGGTCCGAGCTTCTCTGGCTGGACCAGGCGGCTGAGCTTAGGAGACAGAAAATTTTTTAGGAGGAATGGACATGTTATTCCAGATCTATGGCGAGACCGCCCTGTACCAGCTGCTGGGCTTTGTGCTGGTGTTTACCGGGCTGGTGCTGGCCAACGAGTTCGCCCGCCGCACCAAAACCGGCGGCATCATCTGCTTTCTGGTGCTGCCCGCCGTGCTGACGGTGTATTTCATCGCCATCGCCATCGGCGCACACGCCGGCGCGGAATGGGCCCTGAACAACCAGACCTATACCAATATGAACAGCTGGTTCCACTATGCCAAGCTGTACGCCGCCACCGCCGGGTGCATCGGCTTCATGATGCTCAAGTACAAGTGGAGCATCGGCAAGACGGAGTGGTTCAAGGTGTTCCCCTTCGCCATTGTGGCCATCAACATTCTCATCGCCGTGGCCAGCGACTTCGAGTCCGGTATCCGGGGCGCCATGGCCCTGAAGGAGTTCGGCGACCGCTGGTGGCTGTCCTCCGAGAACGTGTGGCTGTACGGCGGCTGGTGGAACTGGGTCAACGGCATCGCCGGTATCGTCAACATCTTCTGCATGACCGCCTGGTGGGGCATTTACTCCTCCAAGGATCAGAAGGACATGCTGTGGCCCGACATGACCTGGTGCTATATCCTGGCCTATGACCTGTGGAACTTTGAGTATACCTACAACTGCCTGCCCACCCACTCCTGGTACTGCGGTCTGGCCCTGCTGCTGGCCCCCACCTTTGCCAACCACTTCTGGAACAAGGGCGGCTGGATCCAGAACCGGGCCAACACCCTGGCTCTGTGGTGCATGTTTGCCCAGGTGTTCCCCCTGTTCCAGGATGGCAGCGTGTTCAGCACCATCACCTCCGTCTATGCCAACGGCTTCATGGATCCCGCCATCCGGCCCACGGCGGCCAATCCCACGGCCCAGGGCGTGATCTCCATCGTGGCGCTGGTGGTGAACGTGGTGATCCTGGCCAGTATCATCAAGCGGGCCAAGGCACAGAAGAAGAATCCCTATAAGCAGGAGATCTTCACCGACCAGAGAGACTTCCGGGAGGCCATGGAGAGAGCCTGAGGGTAAGTCACGGCTGTTGGGACCCTCTTTCAGTCGAAGATTTATACGAGAAAAGCACGGCTTGCGCCGTGCTTTTCTTGATACTGTCAAAAATGGGCTTCGCCCATTTTTGACAAAAGGCTTGCAGTCTGCTGCATGCATAATTGGTTCGCTGATGGCGAACCAATTCCACACTTGCAGACTGAGAAGTATTTTCGCCCAGGTACACGCCCCGGGCGAAAATAATCTCACTTGATTTGCCGCCTGCGGGCGGCAAACTCTGCGAGGCTTTTTTGCCCCGCCCTGCGGAGGGACGGCGGTGAGGGTCAGCGGATGGCGGTGACGGTGTAGCCCTTGTCCTCCACGGTGCGGCGAAGGGTGTCGTCCTCCACCGGGGCGGTGAGGGTCACCACGGCGGTGCCGCTTTCGTGGCTGACCTGAGCGGCCTGCACCTGGGGCATGGCCTCCAGGGCGGTGCGAACGGTGGCCTCGCAGTGGGGGCACATCATGCCCTTGATCTCCAGGGTCTTTTCCATAGCTTGTTCCTCCTTGATGTCGTTTAAGTGATTGGTTCGTTTATGATCGTGCCGGTTATCCCGGAGCTTGAACAGATTCAGCCGCAGGGCGTTGGACACCACGCAGAAGCTGGAAAGGCTCATGGCCGCCGCGCCGAACATAGGATTCAGCGTCAGCCCCAGGGGGATGAACACCCCGGCGGCCAGGGGTATGCCGATGGCATTGTAGAAAAATGCCCAGAACAGGTTCTCGTGGATGTTCCGCAGGGTGGCCCGGCTGAGCCGGATGGCGGCGGGCACGTCCAGCAGACTGCTGTTCATCAGCACCACGTCCGCCGCGTCGATGGCCACGTCGGCTCCCGCGCCGATGGCGATGCCGGTGTCGGCCCGGGTCAGGGCCGGTGCATCGTTGATGCCGTCGCCTACCATGGCCACCTTGCCCCGCTGCATCAGCCGGCGGATGGCGGCCTCCTTGCCCTCCGGCAGCACCCCGGCGATGACCTGATCCACCCCGGCCTGGGCCCCGATGGCCCGGGCGGTGTGCTGGTTGTCGCCGGTGAGCATCACCACATGGATGCCCATGTTCCGCAGCTCCCGGACCGCCTGGGGGCTGTCCTCCTTGATGACGTCCGCCACGGCGATGACGCCCAGAAGCCGGTCCTCCGCCCCGAAGAACAGGGGCGTTTTCCCCTGCCGGGACAGCTCCTCGGTCTTAGCCTGCAGGTCCGGAGAAACGGCGGCGCGCTTCTCTGTAAAGGCGGCGCTGCCGCCCCAGAGAGCCTTCCCCTCCAGCACAGCCGTCAGGCCGTTGCCGGGCAGGGCCTGAAAGTCCGACACCTCCGGAGCCGTAAGCCCCGCCGCCCGGTCCAGCACAGCCCGGGCCAGGGGATGCTCGCTTTTCTGCTCCAGGGCCAGGGCATAGGTCAGCAGCTCCTGCTCCGTGACGCCCTCCGCCGGAAGGATGTCCGTCACCCGGGGCTGGCCGCTGGTGATGGTGCCGGTTTTGTCCAGGGCCACGATCTGCACCCGGCCCGTCTCCTCCAGGGAGGCGGCAGTTTTGAACAGGATGCCGTTTTTGGCCCCCAGGCCGCTGCCCACCATAATGGCCACAGGTGTGGCCAGGCCCAGGGCGCAGGGGCAGCTGATGACCAGCACGGAGATGCCCCGGGCCAGGGCGTAGCCCACCGGGTGGCCCAGCAGCAGCCACACCGCCGTGGTCACGGCGGCGATGGAGATCACCGCCGGAACAAACACGCCGGAGACCTTATCGGCGATCTTGGCGATGGGGGCCTTGGTGGCGGCAGCGTCGCTGACCATACGGATGATCTGGGACAGGGTGGTGTCCTGGCCCACCCGGGTAGCCCGGCAGCGGAGATAGCCGGACTGGTTCACCGTGGCGGCGGACACGCCGTCGCCGGGGGCCTTGTCCACGGGGATACTCTCGCCGGTGAGGGCGGACTCATTGACGGCGCTGGAGCCCTCCAGCACCACGCCGTCCACAGGGATGCTCTCCCCGGGCCGGACGGCGAACTCGTCCCCCTGCTGCACCTGCTCCACCGGCACCTCTGCTTCCTTGCCGTCCCGGATCACGGAGGCGGTTCTGGGGGCCAGGCTCATGAGGCTTTTCAGGGCGTCGGTGGTCTTGCCCTTGGACCGGGCCTCCAGCATCTTGCCCACGGTGATCAGGGTCAGGATCATGGCGGCGGACTCAAAATAGAAGTCCATCATATAGGTCATGACGGCGGCTTCATCGCCCCGGACCTGGGCCGCCGTCATGGCGAACAGGGCATAGGTGCTGTAGCCGAAGGCCGCCGTGGCCCCCAGGGCCACCAGGGTGTCCATATTGGGGGCCCGGTGCCACAGGGCCTTGTAGCCGCTGATGAAGAACCTCTGGTTGATGACCATGATGATCCCCGTCAGCAGCAGCTGGGTCAGGCCCATGGCCACATGGTTGTCGTCGTAAAACGGCGGCAGGGGCCAGCCCCACATCATGTGGCCCATGGAAAAGTACATCAGCACCAGCAGAAAGCCCACGGACCACAGGAGCCGCCGCCGGATCCGGGGCGTCTCGTGGTCCTCCAACTGCTGCTCATCGGCACTGGGAGACGACTGGGCCGCGCCCTTTTCCGACGCGCCGTAGCCTGCCGCCTCCACGGCGGCGATGACGGCGGAGGGCTCCGCCGTGCCCTCCACGCCCATGGAGTTGGTCAGCAGGCTCACGGAGCAGGCCGTGACCCCCGGGACCTTCCCCACCGCCTTTTCCACCCGGGCCGAGCAGGCGGCGCAGCTCATGCCCGTGACATTGTATTGCTTCATTGGGTCCACTCCTATTTCATCAGCTTTTGCAGGGTGGTCACCAGCTCGTCGATGACCTGATCCTTGCCGTCCCGGATGTCCTGGGCCACGCAGGTGCGGATGTGGCTGGCCAGCAGCTCCTTGTTGAAGGCGTTGATGGCCGCGTTCACCGCCGCCGCCTGGACCAGGATGTCGGGACAGTAGGCCCCGGCCTCCACCATGCCCCGGATGCCCCGGATCTGACCCTCGATGCGGTTGAGCCGGTGAATCAGGCGCTTGTATTCCTCCGGCGAGCGCTCCTTTTTCCGCTGGGAGCAGCGGCAGCAGTTGTGTTGTTCCATAGTTTCCCCGCCTCGCTTTGTTTCATGATACCCCGTGGGGGTATCTATAGTTATATACCCCTCCCGGGTATTTGTCAAGCACAAAAAATCTCCCCGGGCGGGGAGATTTTTGTGTTATTGGTAATCCGACAGCAGAAACATGGGCTTTATGGCCACTACCTCGTCATACTCCCACTGCTCCACCTGAACGTCGGCGGTCAGGGCCTTCAGGTCCTGCTTCACCACCTCCAGCGCCTGATCGGCAGTCTGGGCCCGGCCCTCCCGCAGGACGCGGATCATCCGGGTCAGCACCACCGGGTGGGCATAGCGGGCAGGCAGGGGGAAATCCTTCGGCAGCACCGCCGCCAGGTCCGCCTGGGCCTGCTCCCACTCCCGGGTCAGGGCCGTTTTGTTGTTGCGGGCGGTAGGCAGCACATGGGCCCCGGAGAACAGGAACACCGCCGCCAGGCCGAACAGGGCAAAGTAGATGCCCACGCTGTTGGCGCCCCGGATCATGGACACCACGCCGTATACCAGGGCAATAAGCCCGGCGATGACGATGGCCAGGGCCACCCACTTATAGCTGGGGTTGGAGCGGTCGTTGACCCGCTTGGCCTTGGCCGCCTGGGACAGGCGGCGGGTCAGATTGGTGTGGTCCTCCAGGAAGGCGCGGGCCTGCTCCAGGCGTTCCTTTTCGCTCTGGGCCTGGGGCGTCAGCTCCTTGAGATAGCGGCGGGCCTCCTGAGCCTGCTGCTGGGCCATATGGCGCTCCACCTTCTGGCTCTGGAGAGGCAGATCCGGGCAGATCTTGGCCAGATAGGCCAGCAGATTGTCCACATCCGCCTCGTGCTTGAAGTTGCACTGCTTCTGCGCGCCGTCGTCATACTCCACCACCAGATAGGGGATGGAGCCGAAGGCGCCCTTGCCGGTGAAGCCGCCCTTGCTCATGGCCACACGCTTGAACACGCGGCGCACCGAGGACAGCGCCACATAATAGTGCCGGTCGATGAAAAAGCTGTTGAGATACAGGGCCTTTTCGCCCACGCCGCAGGGGCCGAAGCGGCGGCAGCCCTTCTTATCCGCCGCCAGGGTCTCGTTATCCAGCGTGACGCTGCCAAGGCGTGCAGGTGCAAAGATCATAGCAGTTCCTCCCATAGGGGCAAAGCGGCAGGAGGGGCCTGCCGCTTTGCGAAGTTTTGAAAAAGGGGCGAATTACTTGCCCAGAGTCTCGTAGTGAGGCTGGGTATGGCGCTTCTTGATGGTGTACAGGAAGATACCCAGGAACAGGACGGCCACGGCGATGCCGATGGGGTAAGCCAAGGCGGTGTTGTACACGGTGACGCCCTCGGCGGTCTTGTGGTTGATGAACTGACCCAGGCACTCGTTGCCCAGCAGGAAGTAGGTAGCGGAGACGGCGCTCATAAAGGTGGCAGGCACGGCGGTGATCCAGTAGTTCTTCTTCTCATAGAACAGATACATGGAGGCGGCCCACAGAACGATCATGGCCAGAGTCTGGTTGGTCCAGCTGAAGTAACGCCAGATAACGGAGTAGTCGATGAAGCCCAGGGCATTGCCCACGCCCAGGATAGCGCCGACGCCCAGGACGGGCACGCACAGCAGCAGACGGTTCTTCCACTTCTTCTGGTCGATCTTGAACCAGTCGGCCAGCACCAGACGAGCGCTGCGGAAGGCCGTATCGCCGGAGGTGATGGGGCAGGCAATCACGCCCAGCATAGCCAGGGCCACGCCCACCTTGCCCATGGTCTTGATGCACACATCGTAGATGGCGGCAGACTGGCCGTTGGCCAGGATCTCGGCCAGACCGGTGTTCAGACCGCCGGTGACCTCATACAGAGCGCAGCCGGCAGCGGCCCACACCAGGGCGATGACGCCTTCGGAAACCATGGCGCCGTAGAACACGAAGCGGCCCTGCTTCTCGCTCTTCATGCAGCGGGCCATCAGGGGACTCTGGGTGGAGTGGAAGCCGGAGATAGCGCCGCAGGCCACGGTGATGAACATGAAGCTCCACACGGGAGTTCCCTTGGGATGCATGGAACCGAAGTGATCCCAGATCTCAGGAATGGTGTACTCAGGCTTGACAAAGATGCCCACGGCCACGCCCACGGCCATGACGATCAGGCAGATACCAAAGATAGGATAAATCTTACCGATGATCTTGTCAATGGAAATAAAGGTGGCGATGAAATAATACACCAGGACGATAATCAGCCAGAACAGAGTGGTGGTGACAATGCCGGTGGAGCCGCCGTTCTTGAACAGGGTGACGATCAGGCCGGCAGGACCCACGGCGAACACGGTACCCACCATGATCAGCAGCACCACGCTGAACACGCGCATGACGTTCTTCATGAAGCCGCCCAGGTAGATACCGGAGATCTCGGAGATGGAAGCGCCGTTGTTGCGCTCGCTCATCATGCCGGAGAAGTAATCGTGCACTGCACCGGCAAAGATCGTACCAAAGGTGATCCACAGGAACACGATGGGGCCCCACAGAGCGCCCTGCATAGCGCCGAAGATGGGACCAAGGCCCGCGATGTTCAGCAGTTGGATCATGAACAGCTTCCACTGGGGAAGGACCACATAGTCCACGCCGTCGTTGATCTTCACAGCGGGGGTCTCGCGGTCGTCCGGCCCGAAGGTGTTTTCCACCACCTTGCCATAGACGAAATAACCGCCGATGAGCAAGGCCAGGCAAATCAGAAAGCTAACCATTTTTCTCCTCCTCTATTCATACATCATAATGTTTTGGAGCAAAAGGACGCAACTCCTCTTGCATTCCGTCCAATATGATAATTATTTTGCAGAAAAAATCAATTCTCACTTTGTACAAAAATTCTTTACATTTTCGTTACGATGTTCACGGAAAATTCGCGGATTCTTTATTGCGTTGAAATAATTTACCGCAGTTCGCACGAGGACGGCGCCAATTTTCGAGAGGTGATACACCGTGCAGTGGCCAGCGCGGTAACGTTTGCGGTCGTTAATTCGTTTTGCGGAGATGAAAGAAATCCTGCACGGCTCACGCCGCGCAGGATGGGAGGATGAGATGAAATTGTCATTTCCGGTTTCGTGAACGCGGGCCGCCGAGGACATCGGCCCCTACAAAGTGTCTGTCGATCGAACCCGTGTAGGGCGGGGCCCATGTGCCCCGCCGCGATTATTGCTCCCGCTTCAGGAGGCGGATGTCCTGGCCGATGAAGGGCAGAAGCTCAAACTCCCCCTCCAGCCGGGACATGATCTGGGCCGAATAGCGGCGGCCGATCTGGTCGGGGTCCAAGTTGGTGCTGATAATGGTGCTTTTTCCCGCCAGCAGGCGGCCGTTGAGCAGCTGGTACAGGGCGCTCTGGACAAAGGCGGTGGTCATCTCGGTGCCCAGGTCGTCCAGGATCAGCAGGTCGCAGGCCATGCAGCGCTCCACGCTTTCGTCCGGCTCGTCCACGTCGTCCCGGCGGAACTTGGCCGCCTCGAACTGGGAGAAAATATGCCCCGCCGTGTCGTACACCACGGAGAAGCCGTCCTCGCTGACCACCCGGGCGATGCAGGCGGACAGAAACGTCTTGCCCAGGCCCGGCGCGCCGAACAGCAGCAGATTCTGCTTCCCGGGGCGGAAGTCCCGGGCGAAGGACTGGCAGATCTCCAGATTCCGCTGGGCCGCCTCCCGGGGGGAGCGGGGCAGGCCGCCCCGGTCCGTGGAATAGTAGTCCAGGCGGAAGGTATCAAAGCTCTGGGAGCCGATGTCCAGCATGTGGGACAGCTCCGCGATCTGCTCCCGGGCGTAGTAGCTGCGCAGGCAGGCGCACATGGAGCCGTCCGGCAGGAACCCGGCGTCGCCGCACCGGGCGCACCGGGGCTTCTCCTCCAGATAGTCGGCAGGATAGCCCAGAGCCGTAAGGAGCTCCCCCCGGCGGCGCTGGAGGGCCAGATTCTCGTCCCGGATGGCGTGGATGGCGGGCACCGGGTCCTGGCCCCTTTGCAGAGCCTTGGTGATGATCTGGCTCATGGTGCCGCGCAGGCGGCGGTCGATGTCCGCCAGCTCCGGCTCCCGGGCAAACAGCTGCTGCTGACGCTCCCGGAACTGCCGGGCCCGGCGCTGCTTATCCTCGTCAAAGCGGGCCATGGCCCGGCTGAGAATTTTTCCGTCGTAGGGCATGGGGTTCCCTCCTTTACCGATTTATATTACCACTTCATGTATTTTTCCATGCGGGAGTTGTCCTGATCCGGCTTGTCCGGCTTCGGGGACGGCTGGGCGGGCTTTCCGGCGTCGCCCTGCTGGACCTCCTCCGGCGTGTGCCAGCCGTTTTCGTGCCAGCGGCGGAGGATGCCGTTGAGATACCGCCACTCTAACTGCTTCTTATAGAATATGGTCTTGTCGTAGGCCAGGGCCACCGTTTCCGGCGGGAAGCCCTTGTCCATCCAATCGGAGATGTACTTTTCCTCGCTGGCCACCGGGCGGCGCTGGCCCAGGCCCAGCACCTGCATATAGTCGGACTGGCCCTGCTGCTTATCGCGCCAGGTTTTCAGATAGCGGGCGGCGCTGTCCTGGTCGAACAGGCCCTGGCGGGCCCAGTAGTAGCCCTCCTTCTCGATCTGGCGCAGGGTGGGGCGGCGGCCGGGGCCGTAGCGCTCCTCGGACCGGGTGATGCAGTGGTTCACCAGCAGATAGATCACGTCCGCCGGCATGCCCAGGTCGTCATACAGCCCCGCCAGCACCTGCAGGTCGGCGGTTTTCAGCTTGCGGCCCAGCTTCTCCTCCACCTGGGGGATCAGCATCCGGAAGGAGCGGTCGTCCTCCAGAAGGGCCGCCAGGTCCTGGGCGCTGTATACCGGGCGCTCCTCCGCCGGCGCAGGGGCCGGTGTCTCCGCCGGGCGCTGGATCAGGCCCAGCCGCTGCAGGCCCGTTTCCGCTGCATTCAGCCGCAGCTGGCTCCAGCGCAGCCGGGACTGCAGCTCCTGCTCGGTGATGCCCCGGTCCGCCCGCATCAGAAGCAGGTATAAAAGCGCGGCGTCGCCGTCGCCGTTTTTCACCAGGCGGTCCACCTGGTCCGCCGTCAGCACGATGCTGGGGTCATTTTCCCGCAGGATATAGCCGCTCATAGCCGCGCCCTCCCTTCTGTTTCCTTCGGAACCCCTTTATTTTACACGAAATCCCCCGATTCGTAAAGCCGCCCAGGCAGGTTTTTCACAAAATTCTCCTTTTCGGCAGAAAAGGCTTTTCCCGGCGGGATTTTGTGGTATAATGGATTCTGTATCGGTATGACTCTTTTTGCGGTTTACATAAATAGGAGGATGACATGGCAAATAAGGTGACAATGAACATCTGCGGCCAGGAGTATACCCTGGTGGCAGACGAGAGCGCGGCATATATGGAGAAGGTAGGCGCACTGGTGGACGAGAGGATGCGCCAGGTGCTGGAGGCGCTGCACGTGAGCCAGACGGACGCGGCGGTGCTGGCGGCGGTGAATCTGGCGGATGAGCTGCTGAAAAATCAGGCGGCGGCGGAGAATCTGCGCCGCCAGGTGAAAAACTATCTGGACGAGGCCACCCAGGCCAAGAACGAGGCCTCGGAGCTGAAGCGCCAGCTGTTCAAGGCCCAGCAGGGCCGGGGCCAATGATGGAGCTGCTGAGCCCCGCCGGGGGCTGGGAGGCCATGGTGGCCGCCGTGCAGAACGGGGCAGACGCCGTGTACATGGGCTTCGGCGGGCTCAACGCCCGGCGCAGCGCCCGGAATTTCACGGACGAGGAGTTCCGTGCCGCCGTGGCATATTGCCATCTGCGGGGGGTGAAGGTCTATCTGACCCTGAACACCCTGGTGACGGACCGGGAGCTGCCTGCCGCCGCCGAGGCTCTGAAAAAAGCCTCGGACATGGGGGTGGACGCCATCCTCATCCAGGACTGGGGCATCTGGCGGCTGGCCCGGGAAATTGCGCCCGATGTTCCCCTCCACGCCAGCACCCAGATGAGCCTGCACACCCTGGGCGGGGCGTGCAGGGCGGCGGAGCTGGGTCTGGAGCGGGTGGTGCTGGCCCGGGAGCTGAGCCGCCGGGACATCCACACCATAACCCGGGGCTGTCCCGCGGAAATCGAGGTGTTCGGGCACGGGGCCCTGTGCATGTGCTACTCGGGTCAGTGCGAAATGAGCGCCGTGATCGGCGGACGCAGCGGCAACCGGGGAGCCTGCGCCCAGCCCTGCCGCCTGCCCTACGGCGTCAACGAAAAGGCCGCCGGAGGCCATCCCCTGAGCCTGAAGGACGCCAACCTGGCGGACTATGTGCAGGAGCTGGAACAGATGGGCGTGGCGTGCCTGAAGCTGGAGGGCCGCATGAAGCGGCCGGAATATGTGGCGGTGATCACGGGGATCTATCGCCGTCTGCTGGATGAGAAGCGGGGACCCAGCCGGGAGGAGTCCCGGCAGCTGGAGGCCGCCTTTTCCCGCAGCGGCTTCACCGACGGATACTATAAGGGGCGCACCGGGCCGGAGATGTTCGGCACCCGGCCGGAGAACGCCCCGGAGCCCAAGGAGCTGTTTGCCCGGGCCAAGGCCGGGTACAGCAGGGAGGACAGCCGCCGGGTACCGGTGGACATGGTCTGCACCCTGCGGGCCGGGGAGCCGGTATCCCTGACAGCCTCCGCCAAAGGACACACCGTCCGGGCGGAGGGTCCCGCCCCGGAGGAGGCCCGGAACCGGGCCCTGACGGCGGAGGAATTGCAATCCCGGCTGGAGAAAACCGGCGGCACCGTGTTCCGGCCCCGGGAAACCCGGGTGGAGCTGGAGGAGGGGCTGATGCTGCCGGCCAGCGCCGTGAATGCCCTGCGGCGGCAGGCCCTGGAGGGGCTGGAAGCCGCCCTGGCCCAGCCGCCGGTGCGGCGGACGGGTACCCCCTCTCCCCTGCCCCAGGCCCAGCCGGGGCCTGACGCGCCGGTGCTGACCTGCTCCATTATGCGGCCGGAGCAGCTGACGGAGCCCCTGGCCCAGTGCGAGACGGTGTATGTTCCGGCGGAGCTTCTGGAAAAGCTCGACCTGGACCGCTGGGCGGAGATGACCCATATCTGCGCCGTTCTGCCCCGGATTTTCCGGACGGAGGACCAGGCGGCGCTGCGGGCGATTTTGCAGCAGCACCGGGAGCACCTGTCCGCCGTGGCCATCGGCAATCTGGGGCATCTGCCCATTGCCGAGAGTCTGGGTCTGCCTCTGTGGGGGGACCTGGGGCTGAATCTTTTCAACAGTGAGTCCCTGCTTTTCTGGAAGGAGCTGGGGCTGGAAGCTGCCGCCGTGTCCATGGAGCTGCGGTGGCAGCAGATCCGGGACCTGCGGAAGGTTCTGCCCTGTGAGGCGGTGGTATATGGCCGCCTGCCGCTGATGATCATGGAAAACTGCGTCATCCGCAATCAGCTGGGCTGCCGGGACGCCGGGCGGGACTATGCGGACCGCTCCCCTGCCTGCCGGTGCGGCCAGGAGAATGTCCTGGTGGATCGCACCGGGGCGCAGTTCCCCCTGGTGGGCCAGTGGGGCCACCGGTGCGAGATCGAGAACAGCCGGGTGCTGTTCCTGGCGGATAAGCCGGAGTGGCGGCAGCTGGGGCTGACCCGGGCCCGGCTGCGGTTCACCACGGAGTCGCCGGAGGAGTGTGCGCGGGTGCTGCGGGCCTATCAGGGCCGCAGCGACTACCGGCCGGACCAGCTGACCCGGGGCCTGTTCTACCGGGGCGTGGAATAAGCCCTTTTCAGGATTCATGATTTTTTTACAGATTGTTTTTATATACAATGGGAGCAAGTGATACAATGGAGCTTAAAATCAAGGCGGTGTCGCCGAGAATGGGCCGGGAGATTCCCCTGCCCCGCTATCAGACGGCGGGAGCCGCAGCCATGGACCTGTGCGCCTGCGTGGACGAGGCCGTAACGCTGGCCCCGGGCCAGCGCCGGGGCATCCCTACGGGCATTGCCATCGCCCTGCCCTCCCCTGATTATGTGGCCCTGGTGTTCGTGCGCAGCGGCATGGGCTTCAGGCACGGCATCGCCCTGTCCAACGGCGTGGGCGTTATCGACAGCGACTATCGGGGCGAGATCTCCGTGGGACTGGTGAACCTGTCCCAGGACAGCTATACCATTCAGCCCGGGGACCGCATCGCCCAGCTGATGGTAACGCCGGTAGTGCGGCCCGTTCTGGTGCAGGCGGAGGAGCTGGACGAGACGGACCGGGGCGCAGGCGGCTTCGGCTCCACCGGGAGGTAAGCCTATGGCAAGGATCGTATTGGCCTCCGGGTCTCCCCGGCGGCAGGAGCTTTTGGGCCGGATCGGCATCCGGGACTTCACCGTCCGGGTCCCCCAGGTGGAGGAATGGTACCCTCAGGGGCTGACGCCGCCGGAGATCGTATCCTACATCAGCCGGGAAAAATCCCAGGCAGTGCCGTCGGAGGACGACGAGATCGTCATCACCGCCGACACCATGGTATTTCTGGACCAGCAGCGGCTGGGAAAGCCCAAGGATGAGGCGGACGCCCTGCGGATGCTGACGGACCTGGCGGGGCGGCGGCACACGGTGTGCACCGGCGTTACCCTGCGGCAGGGACAGCGGTCCCTGACCCGGGCCCAGTCCACGGACGTGTATTTCCGTCCGGCGTCCGAGTCGGAGCTGCGGGCCTATATCCGGGGCGGTGAGCCCATGGACAAGGCCGGAGCCTACGGCGTCCAGGGCCAGGGGGCCCTGCTGGTGGAGCGCATCGACGGGGACTTTTTCAACGTGATGGGTCTGCCGGTGCTGCTGCTGAGCCGGATGCTGGCGGAGTTCGGCGTGACGCTGCTGTGACCAGTTTGTCAAAAAAGGCTTTTTTGACAAGCTCGACGATAAGGAATACGCTATGAAACGATTTTTTCAGAAAAACGGCATTATGATGCTGGCCGCTGTGGTGGTGGTGGCGGTGGGGCTGTGTATCGCCAGCGCCGTCAGCAACCAGACGGGCTTTTTGCAGAACGCCGCCGGGGTGGTCACCTATCCCTTCCGGGCGGCGGGCTCCGCCGTGGCCGGATGGTTCCAGAACATCGGCCAGCGGTTCGAGACGGTGGAATCCCTGCGCCAGGAGATCGAGGAGCTGCGCAAGGAAAACGCCCAGCTGAAGGAGGATGCGCGCCAGGCCAAGGCCGACAGCGAGGAGAACCAGCGGCTGCGGGACCTGAACGGTCTGCGGCAGCAGCGCCGGGACTTCACCTTTGAGGCGGCCCGGGTCATCGAGCGCAGCACCTCCAACTGGTCCAGGACCCTGACCCTGAACAAGGGCACCGGCCTGGGCGTGGCCATCGGCGACTGCGTGGTGGATCAGTACGGCTATCTGGTGGGAGTGGTCACCGAGGCAGGCGCCAACTGGTGCACCGTGACCACCATCCTGGACACGGATTCCCAGCTGGGGGCCCTGGTGTTCCGCACCGGCGAGGTGACGGTGGCCATGGGGGACCTGGCCCTGATGGGGCAGGGAAAGCTGAAGCTGTCGTACCTGGAGGGGGAATCCAGCCTCATCAACGGCGACATGATCGTCACCTCCGGCCTGGGAGGCTACTATCCCTCGGGACTGGTCATCGGCTCCGTGGAGGAGATCAAAACCGATGACAACGGCCTGACCCGCTACGCCACCATCATCCCCAAAACCGATATCACCCAGCTGGTGGAGGTGTTCGTGATCACGGACTTCACCATCGTGGATTGAGAGGAGCGGCCATGAATCAATCCATGAACCAACGGGATATGTTCTTCAAATGGCTGTACTACGCCGGGGCGGTGCTGCTGCTGGTGCTGGTGCAGTCCCTGGTGCTCAACCGCATCTCCGTGTGGGCGGTGCACCCGTTTCTGCCGCCGGTGATCGCCGGGATCATGGCCATGCTGGAGGGTCCCGCCGAGGGAGCCGTGTTCGGCGGCATCTTCGGCCTGCTGTGCGACCTGACTATGCCGGGGGTCATCCCGTGCTTCTATACCCTGGCGTTTCTGGCGGCGGCGCTGCCGGCGGCGATGATCGCCAAGCGGCTTCTGAGCCAGGGATTCCTGTGCGCCGTTCTGTGCGCGGCTCTGGCCCTGGTGATCACGGACCTGCTGCACACGGTGCTGCTGACCTTCCGGCAGGGGGTGGAGTTGAGCGCCGCCCTGTCGCTGACGGGGCGGGAGCTGGCCGTGACGGTGGTGCTGTCGCCGCTGGTGTATCTGCTGCTGCGCAGCGTGCACAACCGGATCCTGAGATAGGAGGCGTGCCATGAAGAAAAACACATTTGACCCGGTGCGGGTCCGCATCTGGGCGCTGACGGGGCTGATGGGCCTGTGCCTGCTGGCCTTCGCCGGGGTGATGTACTATACCCAGATCCTTCACGGGGAGGAAAACCGGGCCAAGTCCCTGGCCAGCAACGCCGCCAGCGAGACGGTGGAGGCCTCCCGGGGGATCATCACCGACCGCAACGGCAAGGTGCTGGTGTCCAACCGGCTGACCTATACCCTGATCTTCTCCGCCAAGGATTTTGAGAATGACCAGGACCTGAACGCCGCCATTCTGCGGCTGACGGACCTGTGCACCGAGAACGACACCGTTTGGAACGATACCCTGCCCCTGAGCAAAACCGCGCCCTACAGCTATACCGACGCCCAGGACAGCGAGGGCTTCGCCCTGTTCCTGAAGAACAAGAGCATCCCCTATTCCAAGCTGTCCCAGGTGACCCCCACCCTGCAGCCGGACCGGTTCATGGCCAAGCTGCGGGAGCTGTTCAAAATCGACAGCAGCTATACCGACGACCAGGCCCGGACCATCGCCGGGGTACGGTATGAGCTGGCGGTGAAGAGTCTGACGGACGCACAGTACGTCTTTGCCGACGACGTGTCCGTGGAGCTCATCAGCCAGACGGCGGACGGCCAGTATCAGGGGGTATCCACCGGCACCTCCTCCGCCCGGGTGTATAACACCGAGTATGCCGCCCATGTGCTGGGGCGGCTGAGCCCCATCTACTACGAGGACTGGGTGGGCGACCCGGAAAACGGCGTCACCGGCTATCGGGACATGGAGGGCTACTCCATGAACTCCCTGGTGGGCCGGGAGGGCGTGGAGAAGGCCTTTGAGTCCTATCTCCACGGCACCAAGGGCACCCGGATCATCACCACCAACGAGGAGGGGAAGATCACCGGCGAGCTTTACACCAAGGAGCCTCAGCCCGGCGGCACCGTGGCCCTGACCCTGGACATCGACGTGCAGGAGGACACGGAGAAGTCCCTGGCCCAGACCATCCAGGCCATGACCGCCAAGGACGGCATTGTCCGGGGCGGCGCGGCGGTGGTGGTGGGGGTAGGCTCCGGCGAGGTGCTGGCCATGGCCAGCTATCCCACCTATAACCTGTCCACCTTTGACCAGGATTACAGCAAGCTGGTCAGCGACACCGTGGGCACTCCCCTGCTGAACCGGGCCATCGGCGGCGCATACGCCCCGGGCTCCACCTTCAAGCCCTGCACCGCCGTGGCGGCCCTGGAGTCGGGGATCATCACCCCCTCCTCCACCATTGTGGACCGGGGCGTGTATGACTACTACAAATCTCCCCAGCCCCGGTGCTGGATCTATAACGAGTACGGCGGCACCCACGGGCGGGTCAACGTGTCCCAGGCCATCACCGTGTCCTGCAACTATTTCTTCTATGAGGTGGGCCGGTTGACGGGCATCAAGACCCTGGCGGACTACGCCAAGCAGTTCGGCCTGGGCGAGTATACCGGCATCGAGATCGGCGGGGCGGGAAGCGCCGAGGCCAAGGGCTCCATGGCCACCCCGGAGTTTGCCGAGCGCAACGGTCTGGAGTGGACCGACGGCCAGACCCTGACCGCCGCCATCGGCCAGAGCTATGACCTGTTCACGCCCCTGCAGCTGGCCAACTACATCGCCACCCTGGTGGGCAGCGGCCAGCACTATGAGGCCCATCTGCTGAAAAACGTGAAATCCTACGACAACTCCTCGGTGATCTACGCCTATGACAAGGCGCCGCTGAACACCGTGGAGATGAGCGACAGCACCTTGCAGGCGGTGAAGGAGGGCATGCACAACCTGACCACCGGGAGCCTGTCCTACTACTTCTCCCGGTGTGTAGTGTCCGCAGGCGCCAAGACCGGTACCGCAGAAACCGGTATCGCCAATACCAACAACGGCGTGTTCGTGTGCTTCGCCCCCTATGACGATCCCCAGATCGCCGTGGCCGTGGTCATCGAGAAGGGCGGCTCCGGTGCGGCCCTGGCCTCCACCGCCGTGGACATTGTGAACTCCTATTTCTCCCAGGAGGAGATCGGCGCCGTGGTCATCGGCGAAAATACCCTGCTGAAATGAGGCATTCCATGAGCAAGATCTTTGACTCCCGCGATACGGAATATAAGTCCCCCTTTGGCGCCGCCGTGTGCGGCGCCACTGTCCGTTTCGCGGTTCGACCGAGGGATGAAAACGTTACCGGCGTGACGCTGCTCCTGCGGCGGGAATTTGCGGGTACGGAGCAGGAGGTGGCCCTGTCCCCCGGCGATGATGGCCGGTGGCAGGGGGTATACACCGCCCCGGAGGAGCCGGAGCTGGTGTGGTACGCCTTCCGGTTTTCGTATCCGGAGGGGCAAAGGCTATACGGCCTTCACGGCTTCGACGACCAGGCCCGGTGGCAGCTGACGGTCTATGACGACAGCCGCCCCACCCCCGCCTGGTTCGGCCGGGGGATCACCTATCAGATCTTCCCGGACCGGTTCTGCCGCACCCGGGTGCCGGACCCCGCCGGGATGGTGGGGGACCGGGTGGTCCACCAGGACTGGGACGACACCCCGGTGTGGCGGCCCGATGCCCAGGGAATCATCCGCAACAACGATTTCTTCGGCGGCAGTCTGGCGGGGATCACCTCCCGATTAGACTACCTACAGAGTATGGGAGTAGGTACGTTGTACCTGTGTCCGATTTTTGAGTCCGACAGCAACCACCGGTACGACACGGCGGACTACCGGCGCATTGACCCCATGCTGGGCACCGAGGAGGTCTTCCGCACCCTGTGCCGGGAGGCCGGGTGCCGGGGCATCCGGGTGATGCTGGACGGAGTGTTCAACCACACCGGCAGCAACAGCCGGTATTTCAACGCCCAGGGGTTCTATCCGGAGCTGGGGGCGGCCCAGAGCCGGGAGTCCCAGTATTATAATTGGTACTCCTTCCACCCCTGGCCGGAGGATTACGACGCCTGGTGGGGCATCAAGACCCTGCCAGCGGTGCAGGAGTCCTCGGACAGCTATCGCCGGTTCATCATCCGGGACGGAGACTCCGTGGTGCGGCACTGGCTGCGGCAGGGGGCCTCCGGCTGGCGGCTGGACGTGGCCGACGAGCTGCCGGACGACTTCATTGCCGAAATTCGCAGTGCCATGGACCAGGAGAAGCCCGACAGCTTTCTGCTGGGCGAGGTGTGGGAGGACGGCAGCAACAAGATCGCCTATAGCCAGCGCCGCCGGTATCTGCTGGGCAGCGAGACCCACGGGCTGATGAACTATCCCTTCCGGACGGCGGCCCTGGACTGGCTGCGGGGCGGCGACGCCGCCGTCTTCCGGGACACCATGGAGGTCATCCGGGAGCACTATCCCCGGCCCGCCTTCTACAGCGCCCTGAACATTCTGGGCACCCACGACACGCCCCGGATCCTGACCCTGCTGGGGACGGAGGATGTGCCGGATACCAAGGACGGCCGGGCGGCGTACCGCCTCTCCCCTGCCCAGCGGCAGAAGGGCCAGGCCCGGCTGCGGGTGGGCGAGATGCTGCTGTACTGCTTCCCCGGCTCCCCTACGGTGTACTATGGGGACGAGGCCGGGATGGAGGGCTTTGAGGACCCCCTGAACCGGGGGACCTATCCCTGGGGCCAGGAGGACCGGGAGCTGCTGGCCTTCTTCCGGCAGCTGGGGCAGCTGCGCCGGGAGCGCCTGTCCATGCAAGAGGGGGATCTGACCTATCTCCATGCCCGGGGCGGCGTTCTGGTGCTGCGGCGGCAGCTGGGGGACGAGATCACCGTGGCGGCCCTGAACGCAGGCGAGGACGCCGCAGAGGTGGCCATCCCCTGGCCCCGGGAGCTGGCCCGGGAGGCCCTGACCTTCCAGCTGTTCTATGCCCCCGGCGGGAAGCTGCGGCTGCGGCTGCCGCCGGTTTCGGGGATGATCCTGATATGACCCACGGGGTGGATGTTTCACGTGAAACATCCACCCTTTTTGCGTGCCGGTTTCGCTGTTTCACGTGAAACATTTTTCTCAAGTTTTTTCTCATTTTGCAGATTTTCTATTGAAACCGACTGAAAATGTGATATACTAAAATTAAGACCGACAGAAAGCGAGTGTGGACAAAGTGGCGAAAATCGTGGCGATCGTGAATCAAAAAGGCGGCGTTGGGAAGACCACCACCTGTGTCAACCTGGCTGCGGCCCTGAAATACCTGGGGAAGCGGGTGCTTTTGTGCGACTTTGACCCCCAGGCCAACGCCACCTCCGGCATGGGGGTGGACAAATCCGTGTCCAACGGCGTGTATGACGTGCTCATCAACGGCGTGGAGACCCGGAAGGCCATCGTCACCACCCCCTATGGCGACGTGCTGCCCAGCAGCAAGGCCCTGGCCGGGGGCGGCGTGGAGATGATCGAAATGGCGGACCGGCAGTTCCTGCTGCGCAACGCCCTGGACGCCGTCCGGGAGGATTATGACTATATCTTTGTGGACTGCCCTCCCTCCCTGGAGCTGCTGACCCTGAACGCCCTGTGCGCGGCGGATTCCCTGCTGGTGCCGCTGCAGGGGGAGTATTATGCCCTGGAGGGCCTCAGCGACCTGATGAACACCGTGCGCATCGTCCGGCGGAACATGAATCCCCGGCTCCAGATCGAGGGTGTGCTGCTGACCATGTTCGACGGGCGCACCAACCTGGCCATTCAGGTAGCCCAGGAGGTCAAGCGGTTCTTCCCCGGGAAGGTGTATGCCACGGTAATTCCCCGGAACATCCGCTTGTCCGAGGCGCCCAGCCACGGAAAGCCCATCACGGCCTATGACCGGGGCTGCCGGGGCGCGGAGGCCTATCTGGCTCTGGCCAACGAATTTCTCAAGAAAAATACCTGATTCCGTGCGGAAAGGAGCGTTTCAGCAATGGCCAACAACCCAAAAGGGCTGGGCAAAGGCCTGGCCGCCCTGTTGGGAGACGACGTGATCGACTCTCAGGAGGAAAAGAGCAGTCTGTTTCTGCCGATTTCTCAGGTGGAAAGTTGCGCATCCCAACCCCGCAAGCAATTTGACCCGGAGTCCCTGGCGGACTTAGCCGACTCCATCCGGGAGCACGGCATCATCCAGCCGCTGACGGTACGGAAGCTGCAGTCCGGCTATTACCAGATCATCGCCGGTGAGCGGCGCTGGCGGGCCGCCCGCTTGGCGGGACTGACCCAGGTGCCGGCCATCGTCATCGAGGCCGACGACCGCAAGGCCATGGAGCTGGCCATGATTGAAAACCTCCAGCGGGAGGACCTGAACCCCATCGAGGAAGCCGAGGGCTATCAGGTGCTGATGAGCCAGTACAACATGACCCAGGAGGAAACCGCCCAGCGGGTGGGCAAGTCCCGGTCCGCCGTGGCCAACGCCCTGCGTCTGCTGAACCTGTGTCCCCCGGTGCGGGCCATGGTGGAGGATGGACGGCTGACCAACGGCCACGCCCGGGCGCTGCTGCCCCTGTCCCCTGCCCTGCAGGAGACCACGGCGGCCAGCATCCTGAAAAATGACCTGTCCGTCCGGCAGACGGAGCAGCTGGTGAAGAAGCTCACCGCCGGGAAGAAGGAGAAGCCCTCCCCTGCCGGTCTGACCGTGGACTATGCCCAGGAGGCCGCCCGGGATCTGGGAAACACTCTGGGCCGGGGATGCCGCATTGTCTCCGGCAAGAAGAAAGGGCGCATTGAGTTGGAATATTACGGTGTGGACGACCTGAACGAGCTGTTGGAGGCCCTGCACACCATCAAAAAACCATGATGTTTCACGTGAAACACGGAAAGGTGCGATAAAAGCCATGCTCGATATCAAATTTGTCCGGGACAATCCGGAAGCCGTTAAGGAAAACATCCGCAAGAAGTTCCAGAACTCCAAGCTCCCCCTGGTGGACGAGGTCATTGCCCTGGACGCCGAGAAGCGGGCCGCCATGAACGAGGCCAACGACCTGCGGGCCCAGCGGAACCAGCTGTCCAAGCGGGTGGGTATGCTGATGGGCCAGGCCAAAAAGGACCCCAGTAAGCTGGCGGAGGCCGAGGAGGCCAAGGCCCAGGTGAAGGCCGACGCCGACCGGCTGGCCCAGCTGGAGGAGATGGAGGGCCGTCTGACCCAGCAGATCACCAAGATCATGATGGTCATCCCCCAGATGATCGACCCCTCTGTGCCCATCGGCCCCGACGACTCCCACAATGTGGAGGTCCAGCGCTTCGGCGAGGCCAACCTGCCGGAGTTCGATATCCCCTATCACACGGAGATCATGGAGCGCTTCGACGGCATTGACATGGACGCCGCCGGGCGGGTGTCCGGCAACGGATTCTATTATCTCATGGGCGATATTGCACGGCTCCACGAGGCCGTGCTGGCCTATGGCCGGGATTTCATGATCGACAAGGGCTTCACCTATTGCATTCCCCCGTTTATGATCCACGGCAACGTGGTGGAGGGCGTCATGAGCCAGACCGACATGGACGCCA
>OGLN01000142.1_pt1 | contig 54700 bp, 52 predicted proteins | sample 1572641 | NCBI WGS metagenome assembly OGLN01 (sample SAMEA2581903, study PRJEB24529) | metagenome | biome: Human gut stool | place: China | collected 2011
ATGAAGGAAGTGGTAGAGAAAAGCGATTTCTTAAAAGCAATACAACGGATAATATTTTTCCTTTGTAAACGAATCAATGATTCATCTTGTTTCCTATAGAAAACACTGTTATACCATACCTCATCCTCTCTACTCATGCTATATAAATAATGTGATGCCTTAAAATACATGTCATCACTGCCTATCAAGATTGAAAAAATCTTTTCATTTGGGAAAAATTTTTTAATCAAATAATCATATTGAAAATCGACAACATCTCTAACCGCCTCTTCTTTTATCCATATGCAATAATACACATCGTACTCTTCTACTATACCTAACCACTCCGGCTTATTAATTTCCTTAAAAGAATTTTGCTTACGTAAAGCATATCTTGCCACTGAAGCAAGATCATTTTTATTATTACTATACGAAAGACTTAAAATACCACGCACATCACTAGATGACATAGTTTCTTTTGCATTTAATTTCGAAATAAAATTGCTGACTTTTGCAAAACTATCTGCTTGGTTTTCCAAATTAATTCTAAATATGAGTGTACCTTTCATTCCTATTTCTCCATTTCTTTCGTTTATAGTAATAAATCATACTATTCTTATAGTCATATTATCACACAATTTCCATTTTGTATAGTAAGCGGACATTATATCTCCCATACAAAACTATAATTTTATTTTATATAAAACAAGAGAAAAATGAACATATATTGCAGAAATGGAACTTTTTTGTCAGAAATAGGAAACATTTTATGGGCTAAAGTCTCAACTCTAGATACTTCAATACAGAAGATTAGGATAGATAATGGAATAAACGAATATAATCCCACCACTTACCTTGCCCAGAAAGATTTACTATATATTTTTCAACAATCAACAAAAAAGCCGATGCTCTCACATCGACTTTTCCCCATAAAGCTCTATCCAACTCTCACAGCCAGCACTCCCACATAAATCCTAGCATCTCGAATATCCTTCACTCCCCGGCTTTAACTCTGACTATCATTTTCTTAACCACAGACTTTCTCGAAAATGACAAAACACAGAAAAAATCTACAATTTCCATCCTTCAATTTTATCTGCTCCTGCAATCAAATATGATGTATAGCTTTCATCACTCACTATTTCTTTCAACAACTTTTCGGTTCTCTCATCCGTAATTAACGCGTTTTCATTTCCAATCTCTCTATCCAAGTATTTTTTTAAATCAGCAAAGGAATCAAGACCATTATTTTTTCCAACAATAAATATGACATAAAACAGGAATATATCTTTGGAATTTGTCCCCCTAGGATTCAACCCCTTCTCAGAATCAATATATGCCCTACGTTCTTTAACAAATCTTCTTAGTCCTCTAATCGTTAACTCTAATTCTTGAAAAACATTCCCAACGTTCTTTAATAGAATCGGCAGCATTACTTCTTTTTTTTGCGTAAGTACCAGTCCTTTGTCTATGTATTCATATAAATACAAATATGCGATTTCCTTAGATTTGTTCTCCTGCGGGTTAAGTGTTCCACCGCACATAACAGCATTTATATCAACATATGAAAATAGGGTTTGCTTAGCATCCAATGATACAGATTGAAATAACGCATTATTCCTACACTTTTCATTCACTTCACACACTAGGACATCATAGATTACAATCCCAAATAGGTCTACCAAAACATGCACATAATTATCAGGCGCAACATAAGACAGTAATACATGACTTCCAAATCCTGCCATATTATTATCAATATGCATATATACTTCCTCCGTCGCCACCATATTTACAATATTCTTTGATGATTCACCTGTTGTAATATACCCAATTATATCATCAAAAAAATCATACTTATCTTCGATTTCATTTCTAAGACAATACCATTCAAATGCAATCTTACTTGCCAATCTATATATCTCTTTACTAAAAAAATCGAAAAATCGATTTCTATATTTTGTCGAATATCCATTTGGTTAATATCAACCAATTTAATATCACTCGTTTTAATACGCTTTATTTTTCTTATTTCATCAATTGGTCCAAGCAAATGTTTTCCATCTTCACTTTTTAATGTTTTATGTTCGGAAAAAAGTTCAGCATTAGATGCTATTTTCGCCTTATAACTCACCCCATCAATTTCAATATTTGTTTTATATAGAGCATATTTGCCATTCCCTTTACTTGATTTTATATCGAGTTTATTCGTAATTATTGCAAGTTCACTTATCACTTTCGACTCAAAGGCGTCACTGAACTTATTATTATGTTCAATTCTACACACACACGGATTTATGATTTTGCCGTTTGTTAAGGCATCTGGTATAATGTCAGATTTTGATAAATCTTCACTTCCACAATAAATACACTTCATTTAGGCTTCCTACCTTCATTCCTTTTATCTGAACCTGCTTAATGTTATTTCCAATGACTCTAGCGATTTCATTTTTTTCCCAAAGCACATCTGTCTATCAAACAAACGCACTTGGAGGCACATCAAAGAAATCTAATTATTGTAGCAACAATCTCTTGTACATTAAAGTTTGCTCTTTTCACTATTATCCCAGCAATCTACCTTCCAACGCCAACCATTTCTCTCGTGCCCAATCATAGATATGATCCAAAGGTTTCAATGCAATCTTCTTGATTGTTAAAGAATAAACTACTGATCCGGTCAATCCAAATATAAATACTACGATTGATATTACAAATACCCAGATTACAACATATCGATACCCAAAATTCTGATACACATAATTCCATATTGCCGGTCTGCAATATTTCCTTAAGATCAGATTTTCATGTATGATGTAAATCAACATTGAAAGGCTCGACAAATAATTAATTACAAGGTTTCTAAAATGAACATTTCGGGCAATGTTAAATGCAGTAATTGCAATTCCAATCAAAAATGGATTACAATTATTCACACAATACAACATTTTATCTGACAAAAAAGCAATATGCAGACCTCCTATATCTATCGCAAGAATCATACCAATAAATCCAACAGCACATATTAGAAATCCAACACTATTCATCTTAATATTATCCGCAAAACACATTAAATACCGCTGCATATATGCAATCACAAAATAGATGGTCACCCACAAAATATAGAATTTCCGAGGGGGCCGAAAGTCCGAAAACAAACCAAAATCAAATGCTGTATATTTGTCGTTGCATGAGAAATATCCACAATATATCCATTGTAAGTTATATATGGATTTTCAGAAGTCAAAGTTTGTGCCACATGACTGATAACAATCAGAAAAATCGCTAATATTTTTAATAATTCAATTCCAGAATCACGTGCATTTCTATCCATAGACTTTTGCCAAAATTTATTTTTCAATCCTCTCATTCCTTTGTTACACGCTCTCCCCAAACGTACCCGGTCTCCTCTTATCAAACACCTCATTACAAGTCATCACCGTAACCAGATTCTCCGTCTCGCTCAGGTTAATAATATTGTGTGTCCATCCTGGGATCATATAGACTGTCTCAATCTGATCCCCACTCACTTCAAATTCCACCATTTCACCGGTATTAATATTCCGTTCCTGGATCAAGCCATGCCCTGCCACAACAATAAAAAGCTCCCATTTGCTATTATGCCAATGCTGCCCCTTGGTGATCCCCGGCTTACTGATATTGTTCGAAACCTGTCCACAATCCTTGGTATGCACAAGTTCCGTAAAGGAACCCCGATTATCCACATTCATTTTCAAAAGATATACGAACTTTTCTTTTGGAAGATATGTAAGATACAGACTGAATAGCTTCTTTGCAAACGAGCCATCCGGCATCTTCGGCATAAGAAGCGTCTGTTGCTGCATCTTGAATTGTTCCAAAAGATCAACAATTTCTCCCAATGTCACCTTATGGGTAACCTGCACACAACAATATGGTCCCAAATCACATAGAACGGTTTCAACACCATCAAATGTGCAATGCTGCTCCTTGCCCTCCAACAGGTCAAACATGCCCTCTACCAGATCATCAATATACAGAAGTTCCAACTCGGTTGAACGATCATTTACCGTATACGACTCATCATTTGCTACCGCCCAGCAAAAAGTTGAGACCGCGGAGTTATACTTGGGCCTGCTATGCCCCATAAGATTCGTAAAACGATAGACAGCAATCTTCGCTCCAGTTTCCTTTCCATAGTCAAAAAGCAATTGTTCTCCGGCAAGCTTACTTCTTCCATATTCAGAATCACTGAATCTTCCTGCCAATGTTGCCCCTCATAAATTCATCCGGATTCTCCGGCCGATTCACGCCAGCTAAATGAAAGACAAAATCTGCACGCTCGCAGTAATACTCTAATTCTGCTTTCATAGAATCCATATCATATTCATAGATTTCATCGACGCAAATATTCGGTCTGGTCTGGTTCTTGTGATCCCTGATATTTTTCAGATTATTGACCAAAGCCGTTCCGACCATTCCCTTTGCGCCTGTAACCAAAATATTCATCAAATGCCTCCGCTTTGCTCGCCACTTTATATAATAATACCTTATAAAAATAATAGTCATAACTTGACATAAAATGTCAATACTTATTTTTCAGAAAAGCCGATGCCTCAGCATCGACTTTCCAACAGTTTCACTTAACTCAATTGTTCACTCATTTCACATTATGCTCTTTTTTCAGTTTCTCCCAATTTTGAATATCTTCTTCTATTTCAGACATTTCCATAGAATATGAAATTTTTCCAGCCGGCACTCCCACATAAACTCCAGCCTCTTCAATATTCTTCACGACCACAGCTCCTGCTCCGATCATGCACTCCGGACATATTGAAATATTGTTACTCACCGTTGCTCCGGCTCCGACCCAAGTATACTCACCAATAGATACCGTTCCGCATAGATGCGCGCCCACCGCCACATGCACATAATCTCCAACCTCACAATCATGATCCACAGATGCGCATGTATTCACAATGCACCCCTTACCAAGCTTAGCATACGGATTAATCACTGCACCAGCCATAATCACAGATCCGAATCCAATTTGTGCGGAATCAGCCACCGTAGCATTTGGATGGATCAAAGTTACCAGATGAAAGCCCTGGCTCTCATATTGCTCCTGAATCCGGCTCCTAATCTTCGCGTTGCCAATGGCAATCACCACATCCTTTTCCACTTTTGTAAAGTCACAGGAAAAACCGACCACCGGATATCCGGCACATTCATCGACTGCCTCATTATCATCCAAAAAAACGATTTCTTTATACCCATTCAGTTTTGCAATATCTGCAATCACCTTGCCATGTCCGCTCGCACCAACAATAACCAACTTATTCAATCTAGTCATTCCCCCTGAATTCTTCCATCGTTGCCGATGTCTCGCTGCTGATCCCATCTCTCTTCAGCACCACTTTAACCGTCTTTGCAATAATCCTTAAATCCATCAAAAAAGAGACATTCTCGACATACCTTACATCCCACTCGAACTTTTCCTGCCAGCTGATACTGTTGCGCCCGTTCACCTGCGCCAGACCGGTAAAGCCCGGACGCACATCGTGACGGTGATGCTGGCGTTCATTGTAACGCGGCAGATACTGTACAAGCAGAGGTCTTGGACCGACGATAGCCATATCGCCTTTTAATATGTTAAAAAGCTCCGGAAGCTCATCCAAACTCGTACTGCGCAGAAGCTTTCCAAATTTCGTCAGGCGCATCTCATCCGGAAGAAGATTTCCATCCGCATCCTTTGCATCCGTCATCGTGCGGAACTTATACATACAGAAAATCTTCTCATGCAGCCCCGGACGCTTCTGCTTAAATAGGATCGGACTTCCAAGCTTGCAGCGGACTAGGATCGCAACCAGCAATAAAACCGGACTTAAAATAATTAACGCAGCCAGAGACAACAAGAAATCCAGACAGTGTTTCACAAATCTCTTATACATCGAAGCAGCTCCTTATCATCGCAATCACAATATCCTGTTGCTCCGGTGTCATCTTGATATCACTCGGCAGACACAGTCCTCGATCAAAGATATCCATACCGGCATCAATCGCCTCTCCCTGAATGTACGCATTCGTCTGCGCCCTTCCTTCACCCAGACGCGTCACAAACGGATTCATCCGATAAATCGGCTGCATATGCATCGGCTTCCAGATCGGACGCCCCTCAACATTATAAGAAGCCAGCGTCTCAAGGATCTCCGTTGGACAACTCCTGCCCGCCTCATGCACATAGAGCGCCTCTCGCTCGCCACGCACCTGGCGGCACATCGCCTCCGGCTCAATGCACATACATGACAGCCAGAAATTCGGTTTGGAATTCACCTCATCATAGGGATTCATCTGCACCGGCAAATCCGCCAGCCCCGCCTTGTAGCGTTCATAGATTGCCTTCTTCTTCGCAACATGCTCCGCAAGATAAGGAAACTGCCCGCGCACAACGCCCGCGATCACATTGCTCATCCGGTAATTGTATCCCAATTCCTCATGCTGATACCAAGGCGCATTTTCTCTCGCCTGCGTCGACCATTTGCGCACCTTGTCCGCCGCCTTCTTCTCATTTGTCAGAAGCATTCCACCCGAAGAACCCGTAATAATCTTGTTGCCATTAAAAGAAATAGCGTTATATGTACCGAAACCGCCGGTCGGTTTCCCCTTATAGAAAGCGCCCAGTGACTCTGCCGCATCCTCGATCAGTACCGCCCCATGCTCCCTGCATATCGCGCAGATCTCATCCAATTTGCCCGGTGTACCATACAAATGTGCCACTATCACAACGCGGACTTCCGGATACAATTCAAACGCCTTCTGTAACGCGACCGGATCCATGTTCCAAGTGTCATACTCCGTATCAATGAATACCGGAACACCACCTTCATACACCACCGGATTGACCGTGGCGTCAAAAGTCATATCCGAACAGAACACCTTGTCCCCCGGCTTTACACCCGCCAACCGGACCGCCATATGCAAAGCCGGCGTTCCTGCCGAAAGCGCCACCGCATACTTGCATCCCGTCTCCTCGCACGCAAGCCGCTCCACCTCATCGATGTTGGCACCAACTGTTGACATCCAATTCGTGTCATACGCTTCCTTCATGTAGATAAGTTCCTCGCCATGCATCGTTGGTGAAGCCAACCAAATTTTATTTTCGAATTTCTTGAATTCCATATCGCTACCTGTCCTTTTTCTCTTATGTATGAAATATATTTCATACTATATTCTTATATTCTTGTTAATTTATAATGTTTTCTGAACAAAATATTCTTTATAAACGGTAAAACAAACGGTGATAAACTATATAAAAAAATATTATTTCAATAAAAATCTCACATATTTTCGTTCCGCCCCAATATTTCCTTCCTCATTCATCCCATTTACAAAAATCTTCGTGACAATTTTCTAAATCGAATAATTCAGAATTTACATAATTATGACATTTAGGACACTTATATACCATAGTATCTTCGCCACAATTCAAACAAACACCATGCATATAATTATTATTAATTTCTATATTTAACGCATCAAAAATGACCATTTCTTCTCTACAATTACCACATTTAACAAAAGCATATACAGAAGGCATGTCAAAATCTGTTAAACACCTTGCACATACCTTATATGGTGTAAGAGTATTAGTACCACAAATTGGACACATATATAATTTATCATATTCTTCTTGTAAAAATGATTGAAATTCGTCATTATACAACGAATTTCGAAGTAATTTTGAATATACCTCTGTACTTAAATGCTCTTGAACAAATGAACGATACTCATAATCAGTTCTATCACTTAATAACACGCCTATAACATGTATAAAAACATAGAGCAAATCTCTTTCCATTTGTTTGATCTCATCCTCACCAAATATATAGAGAGAATGCAAAATTTGATTGCGGTATTTCTGAAATCTTTCCATATATTTATACTGTGACTTTTTAAAATTATATGCGGGAATATTTCCTTCCGATGTTTTGATGAAATTTTTTAACGAATCATACTCTTTAATTTTCAAGCCATTTTCTTCAAATAACCTTTGCAATTCATCTTCAGATAAATTTGTTTGCTTTTCTACAAGAATTTTTCTCAACCCAAAATGATTTGCTAATGATGACTTTAACGCAAGTTCAAGCGAAATCTGCATATTTATAATCGCTAATGTCATATTTTTCTGATTAGACACTCCGCAATTTATAGAATTAATTGCTTCATCTAAGAAATATATGGAATTTTTAAAAAGGGCATTAACAAAATCGATTTCATAATTCATGATTTAATCTCACTTTCATAGTAACATTCAGCTACAGTACATTACCGTGGTATCACTTTTTGTCGAATTCCCTAATTATTCTTTCATTTAAGTAATCTCCATATTCCGAAATAACTCTATCGTACAAATAATCTCCAAACATTTTATTTTCCAAAGATGATAGATTTATTGATATACATTCAAAAGCTATCATAACAACCCAAAATATATTCGACCTCCCACTAACACTCTCCCCCAAATTTGGCATCAGCATATGAATAATCACAAATATATATAGCCATGTCTTACTTATACATTTCGATGTCAATCGCCAAAGCGATTCATTATATTTTTTTGCAAAAACACGTATGTATCGTTCTTTATAAATAGAATCTTTTTTCCCACATATATCATTAAAAACACTGTCGATTGCGCGTAAACTCTTCTCTAACAATTCCTCTTTAAACCGTTTAAATATGTACTTTGAATCAGCCAATCGCAATAAAACAATTGCACTTATATAAAGTAAAATCTCCAACCAATAATTACTATTGTCATTGCAAACAGCATTCCATATTGCAGAAAGCACTGCACCAAAACAACATCCAATTGAAATAAATAGCATTATGTTATATACAATTGGTTTTTTTAACCTTTTCATTTTATTATAATATTCATAATATTTATTGCGAAACTGGTTTCTATATTGATTTTTTTCTTTTACTAGTTTAATCATTTTTCCTAAGTTTTTCTCTACACGAACGACATTCATTTTCACTTGCCTCGGTAATCGATTAAACCATCTAAATACTTTTTTCATCTCTTGTTTTTTTCTCAGTATCGGTCCCTAAAATCACGTTCAAAATACGCTTAGATACTATATAATTTATCCACAGTCTCCTGCACAACCTTCCTCTTATCAAAGTACCTAGCCACATGCTCATGCGATAGTCTCCCCATCACACATTTCTCCTCATATGGTAAATTAATAAAGCGCTCCATCTGTTCTTCCAAAGACTGCACGTTCTGCACTTCACACAAGAGTCCTGTCTCTCCATGCACCACAGCTTCCATACACCCATGTATATTACTTGTGATTAACGGACGTCCCATTGCTGCTGCCTCCAACAAAGTGTTCGCCATTCCTTCATGATAAGACGGCAATACAAAAGCATGTGCGTTTGCGATAAATGGCTTTACATCACTCTGAAATCCATGAAATCTCACGAAACCACGCTGTTGCAGCTCGCCCAATCTTCGCTCATAATCTTCTTCACACCAGCCAATCACGTCCAACATAATATCTTGATATCGTCGCTGTAATCGCTCCATGGCATCCAACAATTCATCAATTCCCTTCTCACGCATGACACGTCCAATAAACAGGAATCGAATCTCCTGCTGCACCATCGGATATTCAGTCAAAGGAAACTCATTTAAATTTACTCCAGCTCCATGCAATACACAAATCCTCTTGCCATCAACAATCGATAACCTCTGAAAGTATTGTGCATTCTCCTCATTTTCAAAGAAAACACATTTTGCCGACTTCAATGCGGTCTTCCATAATCTCACAATCATCTTTTGAAAAAGACGCTTACGTTGAAATGCCGTTCCCAATCCAGTAATATTAACCGCATAAGGGATCTTCACACAACGCGCAATCAAACCGCCATATATTCCCGGTTTTATAGTATAGGTAATAATCATATCCGGACATATTTTTCTAACAACACGCATATAAGCAAGTAGCAGCTTTAATTCCTGTATGGGGTTTGTTCCCCGCCGGTTCATCTGCTGCTCAATCAAATGAACTCCTATCTGCCTCAATTCATTGATAGACTCATCAAATGGTGTAACTGCATATATACAATGACCGTCCTGAATCATCTTTTCCATCAAATCTTTGCGAAAACGATAAAGACCTCCTGAATTATTTGCCAAAATCAGATATACCTTCATAGAAAGTGCCAATTCCATTGCCCCCATTAAAATTTTCCATAAATAAAAGCCGTATTTCCAAAATTTTCCATCAAAATGGTCAATCCAACAAATACAAAAAACATTACTAAATTCCAAAACTTTGTCAGATCCAGCACCGGATAGTAACCACTAACATATGAATTGTTTTCATTCTTTGACTTGAGAATTGCCAAAGCAGTACCCGCCACTAAACAAGCAATCGCAAAAAAGGTCCATGTAAATGGCTAACAAATACCACTATGTACTGAAAATGCACCTTTCCATACTGTAACCGTTGTCTCCATGTCATCAGCGCGAAACGGGACCCACAAAAATGCTACTATAACATATGTAATGAATATACGAATCCACTTAGGCAATTCAAATCCGACTACATACTTCTTGATTATACGATGGCAGACACTAACAACTCCGTGTAAAAAGCCCCAGACAATAAATGTATATCCAGCACCATGCCATATCCCGCTGACCAACATTACCAACAACAAATTAATATATGTCCTATTTGTTCCTTTCTTACTACCACCTAACGGAATATATACATAATCCCTCAACCATGAAGAAAAACTAATATGCCATCTTTTCCAAAAATCTGATATATTAGTCGACAAATATGGTAAATTAAAGTTAGGGCTCAAATCAAAACCAACAATTTTTGCAACCCCTATTGCCATGTCTGAATATCCAGAAAAGTCAAAATAGATCTGAAGCGAATAACTAATAATACCAAGTATAACCGTTATCGTATTGTACGCAGACGGTGAATAGAACACATCATCTACAAAAATACTCAAATGGTCAGCCAAAACAATTTTCTTAAACAGACCAAATATAAATATCTGCATTCCCACAATCACTTTTTTACATTGAATACCACGATATCCTTTAACTTGTGGCAAAAACATATCAGCACGAACAATTGGTCCCGCAGTTATTTTTCCCCCAAAAGCATATATAGTGCAAAACACAGCGCATTGCGTTCCGCATGATATTTTTTCCAATACACATCAATCAGATATGAGATTCCACTAAATGTATAGAAAGAAATTCCTATTGGAAGAACAATATTCAATACTTTAATTTTCACGCCAAATAAATCAGTAACAGAGTTAATAAAGAAGTTGGTATATTTAAAATATCCCAACATAATGATTAATCCAAATATTCCGACCAACATTATTGTTCGACTATGTCTCTTTTCTGTTAAAATGCCCAACGTATACACAAAGACGGTATACACTACTGAGCAAACACAATATCTCCAATCCCATATAGTAATAAAAAATAAACTGAATATTAATAATAACGAAATCTGCAACTGCTTTAGCAGTTCATACTCTCCTATATTTTTTTCTAATTAGTGAAATTATACTCAACAAAATTAGCAGAATACAAAACAGAACTATAAAATGTAAACTATTGAGAGACATTACTATGCTCCTTTATCATTTTAGCAACAACCTCCGCTACCAACTTATGACCATACTCATTCAGATGTCCAGAACCAACTGCAGTATTCGTAAATCCATGTGCTAAAATATGTTTTTCCTTATATAACGATTCAAAGGCAGATATTGTATCAACGAATATTATGTCATTCTTCAACCAAGCGAACCCCTCTATCATCGTTGATTTCATTTGATTACTTTCCCACTTATAATCCGTCGCACCCGACTTATTATATATATGAACCCCAGTATCTAAATACCAAACACAAAATAATGATAGTACTGTTCCGGCTAGAAATACTGCTAACAATATCTTTGTTAACAAAATAAATTTTTTAAATAGCTCTTGCATACTAAACTCACTTCAATCAATTCGCTTGACATTCGGAAATATATCTCAAAGACTTAGTCCCAAAAATATTTTTCTAACTTTCCATTACAATTTTTCCATTCTCAACCTTATATATCACATCGCATTCCTTTATTGTTGTCAAACGATGTGCAATGATAATCAGTGTTTTCTTACCATGAAGTGCATTAATAGATTCCATGATAGCCGACTCTGTCTCAATATCCAAAGCCGAAGTTGCTTCGTCAAAAATCAGCAACTGGGGATCCGAATACAACGCTCTAGCAATACCTATACGTTGACGCTGTCCTCCTGATAATCGTACTCCACGTTCACCGATCGATGTATCCAACCCTTCCGGCAACGACTGTACAAATTCTTTCAATTGAGCTTCTTCCAATGCCTTCCAAACCTGATTGTCGTCAATTTCTTCTGCTACTACACCAAATGCAACATTCGCTCGAATTGTATCATCCAACATAAAAATCGTCTGCGGAATATAGCTGAGCTGATTTAACCAACCTGCATAATTTTCCCTTATATCTTGTCCATCCACCTTCACACAACCAGATTGTGGCTGTAAAAGCCCTAACAAAATATCAATTGCAGTTGTCTTTCCGGCCCCGGAAGCACCAACAATCCCGACTGATTGGCCTGAAATAACTACCATATTTGCGTGTTCTAATACAGGATATTCTCCATGGGGATAATAATATGTAATATCACACAATTCAATTTTATTAGCAGTATGAGCATTCAAATCATTTTCTTGTTTTTCTGCAAATAATGATTTCTTTTCAATCACTCGTTGCAGATTAGCTCCCTGCAGATTCTCAATCATCTTATCAAGAGAAGGTTCGTAATATGCCATTGTATTTAATGCAGTAGACATACGATTCACACTTGGTAATAACCGCACCGCTGCCATTGCAAAAGCCGTAAGTTGTGGTAACATAGCATTAATTTCTCGCCCCATACACATCAAAATTGCAATCACAGCCAACATAGAACTAATTCCAAATGCCTCTATCGACAATCTTGGCACATTATTTAATACATTATTTACTTTTTCTGCATCAATTGCCTTTTTCCCATAAATAGAAAACTGCTTTAAAAATAATTTTTCACTTCTAGAAACCTTGACTTCTTTGATTCCAGATATCGATTGTATCATCCATTTATTGCTTTCTGCCACGCTATTCTGATATCGAATGCCCGCATTTCTCAATATAGGTTTAAGAATACGATTAACAAGAACCAACACGCCTCCCAATACCACAGTCGTTAGAACAGCCATCATAGGATCTGTAACTATAATAGTTATCACTAATGCTACGCTGATAACCGCTTCTGTAAAAAAGTTCAAAATTGTACTCAACAAAGTAAATGTTCTAGTCACATCATCATTAATAACACGTATAATTTCGCCACTCTCTGAATTCAAAAAATATTCGTATGATTGAGACAAATATTGTTGCATCAGTTGTTGTTGTGTTCCAAACCTGTTATTACAAACAAATCTCCATTGGACATAGTATTCTACAAATAAATAAATATTTTTAAGAATATATATACATATCAACGCTATGATCATAGTCATAACAAATGTTTTTGCAGAATTTATATGTAACCACTGACAAATTAAGTTTGCATATGGATTGGTCACAATAAAATCTTCATCCGTTATTACAGAAATCAAAGGTAATATTAATCCGACTCCTAAGGTTTCCAAAAAAGCACCTATTACCATCATTGCCATAATTATACAAACTCGGATTTTCTGTTGCTTATTTAATATAATTCCAAATTTTCTTATTATATTTAACATATATACTACACTCTAAAATAAATTATTTTTCCTAAAGATTTCTTAATAAGTTCAGTTCAAACTTCTCCTTGTCCTCAACAGAAATATTCTCACCGATCTGTACTTCTATCACCTGTAACTCAGTCTCTGCATATAGCATATGCTTTGCTCCAACAGGCATATTTACGACATCTCCAGCTCTAACTTTCAATTTAATTGCATCAATAATAGCATAGCCGCTTCCCGACACAACCGTCCAGATTTCATCTCTATATTTGTGGCTATGATAATTCATAGCATGTCCAGCATGAAGCGTCACTTTAATTGTTAAACTATCTTTTCCAATATCAATTACCTTGTACTCTCCCCAAGATTTTTCCGCATACATAACTTGTTGCTCTATTCCATCCACATAAGGCTTAATATAACTTGATTGTTCCTTATCAGACACCAAAATTCCATCAGGACTTGCCGAAACTACAATATTCTTAAGTCCCATGCAGAGAACAGGTACATCCAACTCATTAACCACATGTGTATTCTCACATGTCTCATTAAAAATTGCTTTTCCAACAGCCTTCTCGCTCATAGCTTCTGTCAGTGTATTCCAAGTTCCAAGATCCTTCCACTGTCCAGAAAAACGCATTACCGCTATATTCTTCTCATGCTCTACAATAGCGTAATCAAAACTTATTTTATCCAAGGTTTCATATTTATTAAAAAGATCATTATAATCTTTAAACTCGATAAGCTGATGAGCCCGTTCTAACATATATCCCATTCGAAAAGCAAATACACCAGCATTCCACAGCGCGCCTTGCGCAATATATCTCTCTGCGCTTTCTGCTTTAGGTTTCTCCTTAAACATAGCGACTTTACTTACCGAATCCTTATTTGTCGGAATAATATATCCATATTTTTCACTTGGGTAAGTTGGTTCAATGCCCATCAGCACAAGATTTGCATCGCTGTTCTGCGCCAACTGTCCTAAGTGGTCAATACATTCAAAATATGATTTTTCAACATATGGATCTACTGGGCAAACCACAACAACTTCATCATCACTTATATGCTGCATATCATGTAAATAAGCAATCGCAAGTGCGATTGCCGGAAATGTATCTTTTCTACATGGTTCAATACTAATTCCAACATCTGTTCCAAGCTGATTATGTATCGCCGAAACCTGTGTCTTAGATGTAGCAATCGTAACTTTCGAGTCCGGATCCACCTCTTTTATCTGATTGTACACCCGCTGTACCATGGATTCATAGATTTCCTTACCAATCGGAAATAGTTTTATAAATTGTTTTGAACGAATGTCATTAGAAAGAGGCCACAAACGCTTTCCTGATCCGCCCGATAATAATACTATATTCATCATATCCCTTTCGCAATTCCAACCGCAAGTATTATTGTCTTAATTACTCAACTAATATCATTCATTTTCTGAAGCAAACACTTCGCCCATGTATTTCTTTACTGTTCTTGTAAATCCTTGTTTATTTGTATAAAGTGTTTTCCACCCCAACATTTGCAACTTATTGCTAGAAACCTTAATTAAATTAATCCCCTGTCCCTTTTTAAAACAATAATTATTGTCTATCTCTTTTTCAATAAGTTTTGACTTTATCCTACTATCAGCATTAATCATCCATTTAATAGCATCGTCCATTTTTACAAGTTCATCACTTCCAGCATTATATGCTTCCCCTGCTTTCCCATCAACAAGAACAACAAGAATTGCTGTAATCATATCAGCTACATATGTATATTGAATAATAGAATTAGGATCACGATATATCTCTACATCCCTTCCTTCTATAATTTTCTTTATAACTCTTGGTATTATCCTAGAATCATTTGAAATATCAAATGTAGGACCATAAGTATGACATATTCGTATAATAGATGTTGGAATACCATACTGCTTCCAAAATGCTCTGCACATTTGTTCAGCAATCCTTTTTGACTCAATGTAACATGCTCTATCATTTAGTGGATTTACAATTCCATAATCCTCTTCACATAATGTCCTTTTACTGATTCCGCCCTCTCCATATATTGAGTTAGAACTAAAAAACAAAAATTTCTCTACCTTTTTATTTTTTAACCAATTCAATATATTCCAAGTCCCAACCATATTTGGACTAATAACGCTAACCGGTGTATCATAAAATGCTTTTGTGCTTGCAGGACTTGCAGCATGAATAACATAATCTGGATTGCACTCTGGCATTTCATTATTTTCAAAATCAAAATCTAATAGTACAACATTTTCATAATCTAACCATTCACCATATAATTTTTTCCCCTTCAAAATATTTCTACATTGAAGATATACCTTTAAGTTGTACTCATTAGATAGATAAATTAACAATTCTGACAAATATGATGTTATCATTCCACAAGCGCCTGTAATCAGTATTGACTTACCCTCCATCTTTTTTAGTATAGAGCTAAATGTACCTTTTATGTTTTCAAAATCTTCTTCAATTACCGCATTCATACTATTTTTAACTCCCGAAAAGCTTTATCGATATCCTCTCCCTTCGGCATATACCCATGCATCAAAGGTCTATCGATAAGATAGTCTAGTCCTTTTCCTTTTTTTGTTTTTGCAATAACACATTTGGGTTTTTCGCTATTGTTTAAAATCAATTTATAAATGTTATTAAAAATATCTTCGATGTCATGCCCATCTATCACAATTGTTTCCCAATTAAATGCCTTCCATTTATTTTCTAGAGATTCCAAGGCTAACATATGTTCTGTAAAATCAGAACATCCAAGTTCATTTCTATCAATCACAACAATCAAATTATTTAATCTATTATGCGCCGCAAAACTTGCAGCCTCCCAAACAGAACCTTCATAACATTCTGCGTCACCCACAATGCAAAATGTTTTTTTATTATTCTCAGATAGTTTATCTGCTTTAGCTAATCCCGCAGCAACACCAATGCCAATTCCTAATGATCCTCCATAAAAATCAAAACCTGGGTAATATAATGAACGTAATTTTTTATTTTGCCCCCCAATTTTAACCATATTTTCCATATCTTTCTTAGAAAAATAACCCATATCTTCAAAAATAGGGAACAAAGCTCCAACTCCATGACCTTTACTGACAACTATTCTATCATGACCAGCCAGATCTTCAATAGATTTTGGCACATCCATTATCTCATTATATAAAACCGTTGCAATTTCAATCCATGAAAAGGCTGATGTAACGTGCCCAAACCCAATCTCTGTAAATAATTCTAAAAAACGTCTTCGATATTGATATGCTTTCGATTGTAATTCAACAACAGTGTGTTTCATTTATCGCCCTCCATTTCAAGAATATCATCTATATTTCTCAATATAGCTTTATCATCTAATCCCTGATCTCTATATATATATTCCCGACTCGTATATACATCATAATACCCTTCTGCAAATTTTAATCCTAAACGTCTTACCGGTTTACAAATATTGTAATCTGATAACATCTCCAAAATATATGCCCCAATCCCTCCCGGCAATACATTTTCTTCAATTGTAATAATATTATCACTATCATTAAGTATTGTAATTAAAGATAATTCATCCACCGGAATCCCATACATATCAATCAACTGAACTCTATCATATTTTTCACTGCTAAGTAAATCAATCAATTTGGGAATAAAAATACCATTTGCGACAATAGACAATGCCCTATCTCTACTTACCAATCTTTTTGCGATTGTATATCCTCTATCAAAATCTATGTCTTGTTTAGTATATCTCTTTCCTGATATAAATTTATCAAAACGAATAAACCTTGGAAACGCTAAAGAGCAGGTGTCATCTGCCAATTTATATGATATAACTTCATCAGAAGGATTAATAACTCTAACATTGGAAAGAGTTCTTAATATTGCCATATCTTCAATTGGCATATGTGTATACCCACACTCAGCAGCACATACACCAGCATTCAAAGCACAAACAGTTAATGGAATATTTAACTCTGCCAATAAAGTTCTTATTTGATCAAAAGCACGAGTTGCGGGGAACGGATTCAATCCATATGCAATTACTTTCTTTCCTGCCATTGCCATTCCTGCTGCAACTGAAATAAGATTTTGTTCTGCAATTCCAACACTTATGTATCTATCCGGAAAATCTTTTCTAAAATCATCCAAACTAGGCGCACCTAAATCCGCTGTAATTATATAAATATCCTCGCCGTCTTGAACCAATTCATATATTCTATTAAAAAACACATCCCTAACTGAAGTCATTTTATTTGCCTCATTTTTCCATTGTTAAATACCAATCATATAATTTTTGAATTCCATTCCTAAGTGAAATTGACGATTTCCACCCCAATTCATGAATCTTGGTGCTATCGCACAATCTCCGCATCATCCCATCTGGTTTAGTCGTATCAGTCACGATTTTTCCCTCAAACCCCGTAATCTCCTTTATCATATAGGACAACTCCATAATTGAAGTCTCCTCACCAGTACCAACATTAACCGGATCTACACCGGAATAATTATTCAACAAAAAAATACCAGCATCTGCAAGGTCATCTGTATCTATAAATTCTCGCAATGCTTTCCCTGTTCCCCATAATGAAACCGAACTGTCACCATTTATTTTTGCATTTCTATACTTAACCAATAACGCTGGAATTACATGGCTATGCTGAGGATCAAAATTGTCTCCTATTCCGTATGCATTGGCAGGAATCGCTGTTATAAAGTCTGCACTATATTGCTGATAAAGATAACTGCATAATCTCTGTCCACATATTTTTGCTAAGGCATAACCTTCATTTGTAACCTCTGGTAACCCTGTCAAAAGTTCATCCTCTCGCATAGGCTGATTACAATTTTTAGGATACATACAAGCACTTCCTAAAAATAAAAATTTTTTCACCCCAAACTTATATGCTGACCAAATCAAATTCTGTTCTATCTGCATATTTTCATAAAAGAAATCTGCTGGAGCCTCACTGTTTGCTTTTATTCCTCCCACCTTTGCTGCGGCATCAATTACATATTCCGGTTTTTCTTTTTCAAAAAAATTATCTACCTCTTTCTGATTGAGCAAATCCAGTTCTGTATGCGTACGAACTAAAATATTATTATATCCAAGTTCTTTTAATTTTCTAACAAATGCACTGCCAACCAATCCGGTATGACCAGCCACATATATCTTCGCTTCTTTGTTCATCATACTTTTCCTTATGCAACTTCCAATATAAACTCTCGCAAAACACGAATAAAATAATCAACCTGTGCGTTATTATTACTGCTATGGTTACCAATAAACAAACCATGATCATGTATATCATCAGCATTATTAAGCGGTGCAGGTATTTCATAATTCATGTATTTAATTACAGCATTTCGAGTAAAATTTCCCGCCACTATAGGTCTGCATTCAATATTTGCCTCTCGAAGCTTTCTTACTAAGTCACTTCTCTTGTCTGCTAATTTTCCTGTTAAAATCATTGCGAATCCAAACCATGATGACTCACCAATTTCTTTCTGCACTCTTATATCCTTGAATTCTTTCATTTTATCTAAGAAATATTCTGCATTCGATCTTCGAAATCTAATCATTCGATCAACTTTCTGTAGTTGTTTCAGACCAATTGCTCCTTCCATTTCCAATGGTCTTAGGTTAAATCCGGGTACAATAAAATTAAAACTTTCATAAAATTCATCATTTTTCTTCTCATATATTGTACTGTCTTCTGGAAGATTTCTTGTCCATCCATGTGCCCGAATTGCAAGCATATATTCATATAATTCCTTATCATCAGTAACTACAACTCCACCTTCCATCGTGCATATATGATGAGAATAGAACGTCGAATACGTTCCTATAAGTCCAATAGTCCCAAGATATTTTCCGTTATATTTTGCTCCAAGAGATTCACAATTATCTTCTATAAGAATAATATCATTCACTTTACATATTTCTAATAAATTATTATATTCATTAGAATTTCCCAACAGATTAACCGCAAAAATCATTCTTGTATTATTAGAGACCGCATTTTTTACACACTGTACATCTAGATTAAGAGTCTCTTTATTAATATCAACAAAAACAAGTTTCAACCCGAATTGTTCAAGTGGTGCATATGTAGTACTCCAAGAAACGGCAGGAACAATTACCTCATCACCTCTATGAATTCTTCCCGAATAAATCAATGTTGCTATAGCCAACAAATTTGCAGTTGAGCCGGAATTTACCTGAACCGCATATTTGCATCCAAAATGTTCAGCAAACTTCTTTTCAAATTCCGCAACATGTGTTCCCATAGAATACATTCCACTATCAATAACTTCCTGTATCGCCTCAATTTCTGCCTCATTCCATGGATTATCACACAATTTATATTCCATTTTTCAATTCTCCATTCATAATCGCTTATTATCTATTCTACAGTTCCCTTTTCAAGTGCCTCTATCTTAAATAAATCAACATTTTCTTCCATTCTCTCTTTTGCGACCTGATTCATATCATGTTCAACCATAATTCGAACTAGTTCCTCAAACGAGGTTTTAGTTGGATTCCATCCTAGCATTTCTTTTGCCTTAGTCGGATCTCCCCACAAATTTACAACATCTGTTGGTCTGTAAAAGATCGGAGAAACTTCAATTAAAACTTTACCGGTCTTCTTATCAATTCCTTTTTCATTCTCTCCCTCACCGATAAATTCAAGATCAATACCAACATACTTAAATGCTAGTGTACAAAATTCTCTTACACTATGTTGTTCACCAGTTGCTACAACAAAATCCTCCGGTCTGTCCTGTTGTAACATAAGCCACATACACTCAACATAATCTTTTGCATATCCCCAATCTCGAAGTGCAGATAAATTACCCAAAACCAATTTATCCTGTTTACCTTGTGCAATACGAGCAGCAGCAAGAGTAATTTTTCTTGTAACAAACGTTTCTCCACGTCGTTCACTTTCATGATTGAATAGGATGCCTGAACAACAATACATATTATACGCATCCCTATATTCTTTCACAATCCAATATCCATATTGCTTCGCCACAGCATATGGACTAAATGGATGAAATGGTGTATTTTCATTTTGAGGCACTTCCTCTACTTTTCCGTATAATTCAGATGTAGATGCCTGATAAATACGACACGAATCTGCCAGTCCACACAAACGAACAGCTTCCAATACCCTTAACACTCCGGTAGCAACAACATCCGCTGTATATTCCGGCACGTCAAACGAAACCTGCACATGTGACTGTGCTGCAAGGTTATAAATCTCATCCGGTCTGACTTTTCCAATTATCTGCATGAGACTCATCGAATCCGACAAATCCCCATAATGTAAGTGAAAATTATCATTACCTTCCAAATGTGCAATTCTTGCTCTGAAATCTACCGAAGATCTGCGAATCAATCCGTGGACTTCATACCCTTTATTTAATAAAAATTCCGACAAAAACGAACCATCCTGTCCTGTAACACCTGTAATTAACGCTTTCTTCATTAGTTATATTCCTCACATATAAATTTATTTACCACGCAATTAATTGTTTACATCTTTCGAAAAAGAGTGTTTTTTACTATACTTCCCAAATGACACTTTTTCAGCCATTTGGGAGTATGCGTTCCCAGCCAAAATGTGAATCCCATCACCCGCATATGACGTTTCATTCCATAATATCTAATTCTTTCCATATAGCCAGACCATTCGACTGAAGTTCTTATTATAGCGTTCTTCTTAGGCTGCTCAATAATATTTTTCAAAAAAAACGACAAATCATCTTCATACTCTTTCAGACTTTTATCCACCAATAAAGCTGGTTCCTTAAGCATATTTGTATACAAAGAATCATCATTATCGATTTTTTTAACATAGTCTAATACTGCTTCGAAATCATCAAAATTATGACAATTTATAAAGGCCTTTTCATTATACATTTTTCCAACATCAGGATTTCCCCAATATATTGGAACAGTTTTTGCAGCAAAACTCATATTTATTTTTTCCGTCACGCAACTATAATAACAATTCTCAAACGCAATTGAAAATTTATGTTTTGCTTCAAATTCAATTTTATTTTGTACTCTATACCCAATATTGTTTCTGTATCCGCCTCCAGAATCAACTCTTTTATAGGAATTGGCAACCTCTAAAAATTCTCCCCTCTCTGGTGCTCCGTTTGCATTTGATACTACAAAGCTACAAAAATCCCGCGCACACGCTGTTTGCAAGTCTATATTTAAATGCTTAATTCGCATTTGTTCATAAGACGATCTAACACTCTCATTACATAATAAAGAAGACGGCAAATAAAAATACCTATCACATTTTATATCAGGGAACATTCCTATGCAATAATCAAATACATTAAACTCCGGTCTGACCGACTCTTGCGCAACCTGTATTCTAACAGCATTAGGATATTTTGCATATTCCACCCCATCGCACCCAGGTATAGGCAAAAAGCAAAATATATAGTCTGGTTGTTCTGACAATTCAACCCTATAGTACTTTTCCAATGCCCTCACAAATATTTGTTCAATTCTGTTTACCTCCCCTAAACTTCCCGCATCTATATGTTTTGGCATGTCTACAAATTTAATTTTTACTGTTTTCATGATAATTCTCTCCAAATTAAAAACTAATAGTTCCAGGAAACGTCTCGTACGGTGTAATGATTATTTTCTTCGGATTTTTATTTAGCACCCCAGCCCACCAGCTAAATGTACTTTGTGCACAAATAACATGTTTACATAAAGACATTAATTGCATATCACGAAAAGATTTTTCTCCATTGTTATTATTTACAACAACAAATTTTTTCCCCGAATCCATTCCAAGCACTTCAAGATGATCCATTACCCAAGTCGGTCTATCCGAAAAAATATAATATGTAATATCACTTCCAATTTTTTTTTCAATATATCTAACTGCTTTCCTGTAATAATTTCGTTTTAGAGCGGCTGACATACCATACTCGATTGCTGATGCCCTAACATGCACTGCCACCGACTTTGTTTTTTCTATACTTTCTGCCAAAACTATATTACTTTCTTCAGAAAAAGGCACAAAAGAAAACACTTCTTTCAACTCGTCCTCAATTCCAAACACATCATTTTCATTGCCAAACGTACAATAATATGCTTCACCCTCATATTTCAAACGGCTCACTGGCAGAGAGCCGGAAAAATCAGGCTTACGTTTATTTTTCAGATCAAAAAGCAGTTTATTTCTTCTATATGGAAGACGAATGGCTCTCTCATATATAAATATCGGATTGTACTCTCCAAATAACCGATACAACATACGTTTTAGCTTTTGACGTCGTGAATCATCAACCTTTAGTTCTCCTGATAAAATCTGATAAGCTTCACTCATACTAAATCCATGTGTTAATATAATGTCAAACTTATACCCAGCTTTAAGATATAATTCAGGAAGTTCACGCTCACAAGTTTGACTCTGAATAGTTTTTTCTGCATTCATCATCTGTATCCACGTGTCATACCCAAATTCATTCCATCGCCTAAATTTCTGAAATTCTTTTTCATAATCTAAACGTTCTTCTTTTTTCGCAATCTCGTAAAAATCATATGTACTAACATCCAAACCAAATGCCTTTTTTAAATCATAAGGATATCCCGTGGCATCAAACCACATTGTATCAACATAAATTTTTTCATCGGGATACATTTTTTTCAACTGCAAATATGCAGCATATTGAAACATTGTGTTTGCCATACCATAGCACAATCTCATTATTTTCATACTATTAAACCGACCTTCATTAGTGTATATCTTATAAATCATACAAATAAGGAATTATATGTAAATGTATCAAAAGCCAGTATACCATATTACGCATACATAACTTGATCTTTCTTTTTATATTTCTCATTGGACTTTTGGTTCCAAACCGCACCTCTTCATTGTTCTTTTCTCTTACCAATATTTTTTTATCATATGGCATCACATATCCTTCAGGATATAAATACGCCGGTGAAAGTATTTTGCTTTCCGGATGATCAATTGCATATCTAGTAATATGAGATTCATCATGCCAAAGCGCTATAATGCCTTCTCTTTTATCCTTCAAAATATTATCGTTTAACACGTGACACATTTCAATGAAATGGCTAGCTTGTCCACCATTAAACCCGCCTCTTACATATAACTCACTTTCTCCTGGTGCAACATATGCAGTACTCAATATATTCTTCTCGTATGGTTGTTCCTCGTGACATAAAAATGATGGCACACGCTTAACAAAAAACAATTTTTCATCATCCGATGGTAAAATCTCCCTTCCGATTAATTTTGAAATATATAAATTTGCATTGCAGAAAAAAATATAATCATATTTTTCTAGTTCTTTTTCGATGGAAAGAAATAACTGATACCTCATCAATGTATTATCCGGCCAGCCCATATTTTTTTGAAATATCACATGTACATTTTCATTTTCTGCATATAAAAGATCTTGTTTGTCAGAAAAAATGTAGTAGTCTTTTTTTATATCGGGGATCAATCGTTTCTCAGAAGATAAATAAAATGCCTGCCAAAATCTCCAATATTCACCAATATATATACCTAAAATTGCAATTTTCATACATTATTTCCTTTTATCTAAATTTCATTTTTAATTTTACCTTTAAATTCTTATACCGTATTCTAAAATATTGCAAATTACATTTTTTCTTTTTTATTTTTTTAAAATCCTTTCTAACATTATCAATCGGGATCTCTAAATTTGTAAATTCATTTGGGATAATTTTAATCACACTTTGATCTTCATCCACACACACATTCATCTTTCTCTTCTGTAGATGAATATAAAGATATTCTTGTTCTAATATTTCCTGTCCGTCACAAATGTACCGATATATCTTCCCATTATTCCATACAAATACAGCAGTCTTTTTATCTTCTGCACTTCCATCTCCCATATCCAATCGAAAATCCGAGGATTTCGTATATATGTCTGCCGCATAAGATGTTGTCCAAACTTTATATCCCTGATTAATAAAAATCGTATTTATATTAGGTTTGTTACCAAACTGTTCATCAAAATTGTAATTTTGGGGAGACGAAAAAGCCTGCCGAAATAGTGAAACATTGTCAACCGCTTCCATAAACAGTTCATTGTTCCTCTTTGAATTCTTAACTAATGTCAAATGACCTAATATAAATATTTTATCATACTGACTGAGGAGGTCATCTGTAACAAACTTTCTGATATCTCCATATATTAAATCTATATCTCCATATCCCCAAAAATCATAATCTTCTACCAATTCCGGGAAAATATATGCATATGCAGGTTTATACTCGCACAACTTATGAGCATTCGGTACAACAACTTCAAAATCAAATTTTTGTTGTATTCGTTCCTTTATCTCTCCAAAAGTCATTTGAATCACCCTGACATTCTCAGGATATCGATAAACTTTAGTATTATCGGTAATAATTGTCCAATTTACCGTTGAATTACGCCAACACGAATTCAAAAAAAGCTGAAAATAATTTGGAAATTCTCCAAAATATGGAATAATAATATTAATTGACTTGTCCATATTCACATTACCTTTTACGCTCACTTACAATTCTCAATAAATATTCAGTATTTCTTATTCCTATCATTTTACAAATAAGATAAATATACAACTCGCGTTTTCTGGTATAAAAACGCAACACCTCTAAATTCTTCCTTATAAATGGATAATACTCTTTTTGTTCCGTTCTGTCCAATTGCGCAAGTGCAATCATAAACATAGACAAATTCTTTGCCAAATAGAAATTATATTCTTTTTCTTTTTCAATGTTCATTCCCTGTTGCAACTTCAAACATTTCTGATAATTTAGCATTACATCATCGATGTTCTTTCTGCTAATTGTCTTAGTGATGCTGCCGCTTCTTTGGCGATAGACATAATTTGTAATCGAGAGTGTTGAACACGTGGTCGCATATTTGAACAACATTGCACACCATTCCATATCTTCACTACAGACCCCCCTCGTAAAACGTATCTTATATTCATCTATCAGATCTTTTTTTACAACTTTATCCCATGCACAAATATTATATTGATCATTTTCTATTGTTTCCCCTATATTTGAATAATATCGTTGTAACAATTTTTGTTGCAACATCTTTGTTTCATACAATTTACTATATCCATAAATCAGAATATCGGGTCTGTTTTTTTTAAGTTCCACGTATATATATTTCAAGAAATTAGGATCATTCCAATAATCATCCGAATCTAAAAACAAAATATAGTCTCCATTCGCAATATCTAGTCCTGTATTACGCGCGTCGGAGAGTCCGCCGTTCGCTTTATGGATAACATTAACCCGATCTTGTTTTTGATAAGTATCGCAAATATATCCTGAGTCATCTGTCGATCCATCATCAATCAAAATCACTTCGTAATTTCTGTATGACTGTTGCATAATACTGTCCATACATTGTTCTAAATAGTCTTGCACATTGTACACTGGAACAATAATGCTCATTAGAATTTCATGCATGACCAAACCTCATCTTTCATTGTATTTCTCGGAGTATTAGCAAACACTATATTTCTACTCCGCCCGATAAGACGGCACCAGTTTTTCCACCACCAACTTCATCTCCGGATCATCCTCATACGCCGTCTTCTTTAAATCCGTCAAGTGTGCAAAGAACGCATCCCGATCAAACGCAATCGGTTTCCCGATGAAGATGAGATCATTCGCAGTCTTTTGCAAACCTTCCTCTTCCTTCAGACATTCCTCATACATCTTCTCACCAGGGCGGAGTCCTGTATACACAATTGGAATATCCACATCCGGCTCATATCCTGACAGACGAATCAGATTTCTTGCCATATCATCGATCCTTACCGGTTCACCCATATCAAGGACGAATATCTCGCCACCTTTAGCATAAGCGCCCGCCTGTAATACAAGAGACACAGCCTCCGGAATCGTCATAAAGTAGCGAATAATATTCTTATCTGTTACCGTAACCGGTCCTCCCTCTGAGATCTGCTTCTTGAAGAGGGGAATCACACTTCCGTTACTTCCAAGCACATTACCAAACCGGACTGCAACGTAATTTGTTCCCGGATACTGATGCTGTATTCCCTGAATGATCATCTCGCAGATACGCTTTGATGCACCCATGATATTTGTCGGATTAACCGCCTTATCCGTGGAAATCAGCACCATACGCTCCGTGTTGCTCCTTCCTGCTGCTGTAGCAACATTGAATGTTCCAAATACATTGTTTTTGATGGCCTCATTTGGACTCGTCTCCATGAGCGGTACATGCTTATGTGCGGCCGCATGGAATACAATCTGTGGCTGATACTGTTGGAAAATAGAATCAACTCTATGCGTATTTCGAACTGATCCGATCAGCACAATCAGATCCAATTTTGGAAAATTCTTCTGTAACTCCAGTTGTAATGCATAGGTTGTATTCTCATAAATATCAAGTATTATCAACTTTTTCGGATGATGCGCAGCAATTTGTCTGCACAACTCGCCTCCGATCGAGCCCCCGCCTCCGGTAACAAGAACGACTTTTCCGGAAATATATCCCATAATCTCATCAAGATTAATCTTTACGGGCTCTCTTCCAAGCAGATCTTCGATCTCAACCTCTCGGAAATTTGACACACTGACCTCATCGTTCACAATTTGTGCTACACTCGGTAAAATCTTAATCTTACATCCAGTGTCCTTACATAGCTCAAGAATCGCTTTCTTGCGAACCGCCGGAAGATTCGGAATCGCAATGAATATCTCACGGACATTATATTTCTCAGCAGCTTCCCGAATACTGCCATCATCGCCAACGATTGGCGCACCGAGAATATTACTTCCAATTTTATGTGGATCCGCATCAATCACACACACAACTTTATTCTTCATCTGTGCGCTATTGTTCATATCCTTAATCAGATACGACGCGGTATCCCCTGCTCCAATAATCATCGTTGGAACCGCCAAGCGATCTCGCCCCGTCGTATAGGAATTCCGCACAACACGTATTCCCCGATAGAAGAATCTACTCACGCAAATCATAACAAGTAAAAAGAAAAAGTACAGAATATAGTAAGAACGTGGCATACTCCACATAAACATATGCATTCCAACACTTTGTGATCCTGCCGCCAAAAGGGACGCAATAAAGACATTAAGCATCTCTTGCACGCTCGCATACTGCCATAAGCTATTATATAATTTTAGAAATGCGAAGATTGCTATCGTAATTACAATATTGATCAGCAGGTACTTTAACGCATTATTCAAATACTCCGGCGTAATTTGACTGATATGAAACTCAAAGCGCGTCCAGAGTGCTACAAATTCTGCCACTGCCACTGCCATAGCATCATAGATAACTAATAGTATGATGCGCAATATCTTTGGCGTTCTATCTAATATTTTCTGTATGTATTTCATCATTGCTTCATCCTTCAGCAAAATATACTTTTAAGGTGTTTTTCGTTCTTTATAGTATCATTTCTACTCTAAAAAGTCTATCATTCTGTATCTTTTTCGACACAAATTTGTAGGGTTACAATTGATGTGACACCTACCACTATACAAAAACGGTTGAGTATTATAGAATTTTAATCGCCAAACCAAAAATCTATAAAAAGGATCTCAACCGTCATGAATACTATAACATACTCACAACGATATTTTCCACATGAACTTAACACAAAATTTTTTGCGGTCAAACTTTACCGTACTGGAGTTGGCGTTTCCTTTCCGATATGAGAGAAATTATACCGGAATTAAATGTTTCCTTGAGTATCGGTGGTACGGAAAGAACAGCAAATGAGGATACAAAAACTCTGTATGACAGAGCAGATAAAGCATTATATCAGGCAAAAAACCAAAAAGGTGAATTAAGATTATATGAGCAGACTATATGAAAAAGGTCAGAAAACAACATTTTGGAAGCACAATAAAAGGAAAAATCACTATCTATGCAGCAATCAGTATGACCAACTTCAAAGAAAAGATATCTAAGTCGGCTAAGCTGCTTATTTTCAAGTGTATTTGGAAATAAGCAGCTTTTTTCGGGTGAAATTTTTTTTATAAGAATGATATGGTATGACAAAACCATATTGACTAATACGGATTAGAAACATATAATAAAGACAAAATGATAATGGCATGAGTGGAGGAATGGGTGGATGAAGAATGTGACAACACTTGAAGAGGCAATAAAAAGAATTGAAGAATTAGAAAACGAGAATGCCAAATTACGTGAAGAACTGGAATATTATAAAAATCGTAAATTAAGCGGAAGGCAGAAACACAATGCAAAATGGATGGCAATATACAATGATTTTGTTGATGGTTATGAAAGCGGTATGACTATGGTGGAGATTGCAAAACGTAATAATGTCAGTGAACGAACGATTTACAGGTATAAAGCGTATTACGACAAAATGACAACATTAAGCAGTTTTGAATTGGGTAATCTTCCAGAAATTGAGAAGAAATAGATAACAGAAACGGTAAAGGAGAAGCAGGATGACTCGATACGATATAGCAATTATAGGCACCGGTCCGGCGGGACTGGAAGCCGCAATTACAGCGAAGGTGCGGAATAAGAACATTCTTCTGCTGGGAGGTAAGTTACTGAGTGACAAAGTAAATAAGGCGCATACGATTCAGAATTATCTGGGACTTCCGGAGGTGTCGGGAGAAGAGATGCAGAAGGCGTTTCAGAGACATCTGGAGCAGATGCAGGTTAAGATCACAGAGGACAAAGTGAACGCAGTATATGCGATGGGAAAATATTTCGCGATTCAGGGACATCAAGCGATGTATGAGGCAGACACGGTTATCCTTGCCTGCGGAATGTCCACTGCCAAACCATTTCCGGGAGAACTGGAAAATCTGGGAAGAGGTGTAAGCTATTGTGCGACCTGTGACGGTGCGCTGTATCGGGGGCGCAGGACGGTTGTGATCGGATATTCCAGGGATGAGGAAAAGGAAGCTGATTTCCTGTCGGAACTGGCAGATGAAGTAATCTATATTCCGATGTATCAGGAATTCTCGCCTTGGAATAACAAAGTGAAGGTGTTGCAGAATGTGACACCGGTTGGAATGGAAAAAGAGAATGATCATCTGGTACTTAAACTGCAGGAACAAAGTATTCCGACGGATGGCATTTTTATACTGAGAGATCAGGTGGCACCGTCACAACTGGTTCCGGGATTGCAGATTGAGAATAATCAGGTGATTGTTGACAGAGGCTGCCGGACGAATATTGCCGGTCTTTTTGCGTGTGGTGATATCACGGGAGCTCCGTATCAATACATTAAGGCGGCAGGAGAAGGCAATGTTGCGGCGCTTTCTGCGGTAAACTATCTTGCGGATCAGAAACAAGTACAGTAGCCCTTGTGTTACAGAGTGGCTGCGATAGAATAAAGAAGAGAACAGTTGACAGAAAATTGGATGAATAGGAACAACAGAGGGTGAGAGCATGGATAAGAAAAGAATAAAAGAGAACCATATTTTTCGAATTGTTATGATTGTGCTATGTATTGTGATCGCGTTAGTGTCGAATATTGTACTGGCGAAAAATTATTCTTCGCCGGAATACACTGTGAACAAGAAAACAATCACATACCTCGATGAAAAGAAGACGACTGCACTGGAGTTATGCGCAGGAGCAACGGCACTTTCCGCTGCAATTACACTGATACCGGGCGATACCGGTACGCCGATTGCGGAAAAACTGACCGATTTAAGCGGATATTTCCTGATTGTGGTTTCTGCAATCTATCTCGAGAAATATTTACTGACGATTCTGGGAGCTCTCACCTTCCGGTGGCTGATACCGGCTGCGATGATTGCAATTGCTCTGTATTTTGGAATCTGGAGAGATTTCTTCTGGAAACTCGGGGTAAAGATTCTGATCTTCGGATTGGCAGTCTATGCAGTCATTCCTGTGAGTGTGCACGTGTCTCAATTAATCTATAACACGTACCAGGAGTCGATTGATACGACGCTTGCGGAGACGGAGAATCTGATCAGTCAGACCGAGGAAAATGCCCAAAGTAGTACAGAATCCGATCAGAATTCAGGGGATGAAGGTTTCTTCGCAGGACTTGTGGATAAAGCAAAAGATACAATCGAACAGGCAAAGGATACTGCCAGTATTGCAACAGAACAATTCAAGTATATGCTGAACAAATTCATTGACGGACTTGCAGTACTCATTGTTACGACCTGCCTGATTCCGATTCTTGTTATGGTTTTCTTTGTGTGGATCGTGAAAATGATACTTGGTACGGCGATCACCCAGCCTGCGGCGATGGTGCCGGGAATTACGAAGAGGGACAGTGGCAATAAAGAATAGCTGATATACTCGGATAAGTCCGAAGGAGTTTATGATGTATCGAATTTTTATAGTGGAAGATGATGAAGTGATCGCAAGAACGGTGAAGAATCATCTGGAGAAATGGAATTATACCGTTCATTGTGTGGAGAATTTTGATGAAGTGATGGAAGAATTTGCTGCGTTTGATCCACAATTGGTACTGATGGATATTCATCTGCCTTTTTACAATGGATACCATTGGTGTACGCAGATCCGTCAGATCTCACAGCTGCCGATCATCTTTCTGTCATCGATGTCAGATGATATGAATATTGTGATGGCGGTCAGTATGGGTGGCGATGATTTTGTGGCGAAACCGTTTACTCTTGAAGTGCTGACTGCAAAGATCCAGGCTTTGCTGCGAAGAAGTTATGATTTTGCGGGCAGCGCGAGCCTGAGTGAACACAATGGAGCAATACTAAATCTTGCAGATGCGACATTATCTTATCAGGATCAAAAGATGGAACTGACGAAGAATGAACTTCGCATCTTGCAGACACTGTTTGAGAATAAGGAGAAGATCGTATCGCGCGATGCGCTTATGACGAAGCTTTGGGAGAACGATGCGTATGTGGACGAAAATACACTTTCTGTGAATGTGAATCGTCTGCGTAAGAAGCTGGCAACGATCGGACTTGAGGACTTTATTATTACGAAGAAAGGGATTGGTTACCGGATCGGATGAAATTGGTAGGATCATATATCAAAAGAAATCGTCTCTGGATGGCATGCGCGATCGCGATGATGGTGTTTGGTGTATTTTATATGTTTCTGATGCATGTCGCGCTAACGGACCTGTTGTATTTTGCAGGGGTGGAGATCTTCTTATGTGCGGTTGTATTTGTGAGTGGTTATTTACACTACGCACGAAGGGTACGACGGTTGGAGGAATGCGGTAAGTGGCTGAAAAATGAGGAGGTCGTGCTGCCGGAGGGAAAGGATGCGTATGAGGAGCTGTACCAGGAGATGATCGAAGATCTGGATTTGCAACGTAGGGAAGAGGCTGCTTCCTACGCGAGAAATCAGACAGAGATGCGGGAGTATTATGCAATGTGGGTGCATCAGATCAAGACGCCGATCGCAGCGATGCGTCTGCTTCAACAGGTGCAGAGAAATCGGTTGGAAGAGGGGAATGTGATTACGAGCGGAGCGGAAGAGACAGATTCGTTGCAGGTGCAGGCTGAGTTAGAGAAGGAACTGTTCGACATCGAACAGTATGTCAATATGGCGCTACAGTACCAGCGAGTCAATACACCGGGCAATGATTACGTCCTGGAAAAGCTCCAGCTGGATGATATTGTGCGCGAAGTGATCCACAAATATGCCGGACTCATGGTGCGCGCACATATACCGCTTCAGTATGAGGGAACGGATGTGATGGTAACGACAGATGCCAAGTGGGTGGCGTTTGCGCTCGAGCAGATATTGTCGAATGCAATCAAATATTCGCGTGTAGGGCAGCAGATCGTGATTGAGACGGTGCCAGAAGAGAATGTGGATTATCTTAAGATTGCTGATCACGGGATTGGAATCCGTGCGGAAGATCTGTCACGTGTTTTCGAGAAAGGTTACACCGGTTATAACGGACATGCGGACAAGAAATCGACAGGAATCGGTCTGTATCTGTGCAGGCTGGTGCTGACGAAACTGGGACACACGATCCGGATGGAGTCTGTACAGGGCGAGGGAACAACTGTATGGATCGGATTTCAGAAATGATATAGGATACCTTACAAAAATGTAAGATTGGAGGTCGAAATGTAAGCTGATTCGATGGCTCGCATTTCGGCTTTTTGCTACACTGATTCCTGTAAGAACGAAGTTAAGCAATTTTGAAATCTCATCATAGGGAATTCCAAATTGCCCAGGCAACGAGGTAAAAAGGAGTAAAACAATGGCAATCTTAGAAGTAAGTAATCTGAAAAAGATCTATACGACACGGTTCGGTGGAAATCAGGTGCAGGCACTTTCCAACATTAATTTTACGGTGGAGCAGGGCGAATATGTGGCAATCATGGGTGAGTCCGGATCCGGCAAGACAACGCTTCTTAATATTTTAGCAGCACTGGATAAGCCGACTGCCGGTGAAGTTCGCATTAACGGAAAGAATCTAGTATCGGTGAAGGAAAAGGAACTTTCTATGTTCCGGCGAGAGCATCTTGGGTTCGTATTTCAGGATTTTAATCTGCTTGACAATTTTTCGTTGAAAGACAATATTTTACTACCGCTTGTATTGTCCAAGGTTCCGTATAAACAGATGCAGGAGTGGCTGATGCCGATCGCAATCAAACTTGGCATCGACCGGATTCTTGACAAGTATCCGTATGAAGTGTCTGGTGGACAGAAGCAGAGGGCAGCAGTTGCGCGCGCTCTCATCACGAAACCGGAGCTGATCCTTGCAGATGAGCCGACCGGAGCACTGGATTCTAAAGCTTCTGGAGAACTATTAAAACTTTTCAATCAGATTAACGAGGATGGACAGACAATTCTTATGGTAACGCACAGCACACAGGCTGCAAGCCATGCGAACCGCGTGCTTTTTATCAAGGATGGCGAAGTATTCCATCAGATCTATCGCGGAAATATGACGAACGAGCAGATGTATGTCAAAATCTCTGACACATTGACCGTTCTGACGACAGGTGGTGAGCGACATGAGTAATCTGTATGTGAAATTAGCGAAGACCAATATCAAAAATAACAGAACACTTTATCTTCCGTATATTCTGTCCGGAATTGTGACGGTTGCAATGTTCTATCTGATCCTGTTCTTAAACGGAAACAAGGGACTTGATCATATGCCGGGAGTGGTGCAGTTACGTATGATTTTTGCGCTCGGTGTCGCGGTCATGGGTATCTTTTCTTATATTTTTATTTTCTATACGAACAGTTTTATTATCAAGCGCAGAAAGAGAGAGATTGGTGTGTACAATATTCTCGGTATGGAGAAGCGGCATATTGCCAAGGTCCTTGGTCTTGAGACGCTGTATGTTGCAGTGGCTGCAATTACCGGAGGGCTGGTAGCCGGTATCTTTTTCTCACGACTGATGCTGATGCTTTTGTACCGTATTCTGCAGTATAAAGAGAGTATTGTTTTCTCTGTCAACTATGAAGGAATCGAATTTACGCTGGTTGTGTTTGGAATCCTATATTTCCTGACGCTTGTATATAATCTGATGCAGATCGGACTTGCAAATCCAATTGAACTTCTCCGTGGAGGGAATGTCGGCGAGAAGGAGCCGAAGACCAAAATGCTTCGTGCGATCATTGGTGCAGTGTGTATCATCGTTGCATATTATATCGCAATCACAACTAAGAATCCGCTTAAGGTTATGAGTCTCTTTTTTATCGCAGTCGTACTTGTCATGGTCGGAACCTATGCACTGTTTACAGCCGGAAGTATTGCGTTGTTAAAAGGCATGCGAAATAACCATAAATTTTATTATCATCCGAAGCATTTTACGGCGGTATCCGGAATGATCTACCGCATGAAGCAGAATGCAGCAGGACTTGCCAGTATTTGTATCCTCTCAACGATGGTACTCGTGATGGTATCTATGACGGTCAGCATGTATGCCGGGGTGGATGATGAGCTTGCGGCGCGCTATCCAATGGAGATCACACTTTTTACGGAATATCAGAATGCGGATGTGCTCAAAAGTGCCAAAAGCAACATTACAGAAGATGAGGCGGAGGCACAGATTCGGGGTATGGCGAAGGAGCTGGGCGTATCGGTAAGTAATCTGTGCAATTACCACTATATACAGATGAATGCGATAAGAGACAATGATGCGTTCTCTGCGGTGGATAAAGCCAGTTATGATGGACAGATGTCCCTCCTTAATCTGGTCACAAGAGATTCCCTGATCGCGATGGATGACGAATTTACAGAAGAAAATGTGCCAAAGGTGCCGGCTGGGAAAGTCTGCGTATATGCATCCAGGGAATATGACGGCAAAGCAATCACGCTTTTGGACCATACTTATCCGATTGCGGATACGAGAGTTTATGGAGCCGGGCAGGATAATTATATGGCAAGTATGTTAGAGGGAGACTACTATGTTGTTGTAGATTCTGAGGAGACATTGGAAGCTTTATTCGCGGAAGTGGAACCGGGACAGGGAAATTGTTACAGGGGCGTGATCGGATTGGACACGACCGGAACGGACAAACAGAAGATCAAACTGGGCAAGGAGATCCGGGCGAAATTTGTGACGACTGAGGATGCAGATATTGCCGGGAAAGACTGTTATGTGGAGAGCCGGTTGGAAAATAAGACCGATTTCTTCAGTGTTTACGGAGGTTTCTTTTTTATCGGAATCTATCTTGGCGTGATCTTCCTTATGGTTACCGTTATGATCATTTTCTACAAGCAGATTTCGGAAGGCTACGAGGATAAGCAGCGATATGAGATCATGGAAAAAGTCGGAATGAGTAATCAGGAGGTACGAACTTCCATTCGCTCACAGGTGCGAATTGTATTTCTTCTTCCGCTTGTGACGGCAGCAATCCATACGCTTGCAGCGTTCCCGATGATGACAAAGCTGCTTCAGATCCTGAATCTGACAAACAAACCGCTTTTTGCAGGATGTCTGCTTGCAACGTTTGTTGTGTTTGCCATCATTTACTATATCGTATTCAAAATTACATCAAGATCCTATTACAGGATCGTGGGAAACCAGATTTAAGCGAAAGCCTCTCTCTGCGCAAGTATGGAGAGGCTTTTTGCTACTTTTATATAGTGCAAAGTGACGAATGAATAATTAGAATAATAAGGATGTTGGGGGTTATGACGAAAAAATATAAAAATTTTTAATATCCATCGAAAAATTTTCTATAGAGTTAAAGCTGCTAAATCGATATACTGTCAATATCAACAAACAACCAAGCAAAAGGGGGAAATACAATATGAAGAAAAAAATCGTGGTTTTAACTATGGCAGCAATCCTTGCTATGTCATCTATGGCATGTGGCTCAGGTGGAGATGCATCGAACTCAGGAACACAGAGTGGCGGAAATGCTTCTGCTACAAACTCCGGAGAAGTTGCTAACAAGGATAAGCCTTTAGTATGGTTCAATCGTCAGCCATCGAACAGTTCAACAGGTGAACTTGATATGACAGCGTTAAACTTTAACAAAGATACTTACTATGTAGGTTTCGACGCAAATCAGGGTGCTGAACTTCAGGGACAGATGATCGCAGATTACATTGAAAAAAATATTGATACAATCGACCGCAACGGTGATGGTGTGATCGGATATGTACTTGCAATCGGTGATATCGGACATAATGATTCCATTGCTCGTACAAGAGGTGTTCGTAAGGCTCTTGGAACAGCAGTTGACAATAATGGTGAAATCGTCAGTGATCCGGCAGGAACAAATACAGACGGATCTGCAAGCGTTGTACAGGATGGTAAGATTACTGTCAATGGTAAAGATTATGTAGTACGTGAGCTTGCTTCACAGGAAATGAAGAACTCAGCAGGAGCAACATGGGATGCTGCTACAGCCGGTAATGCAATCGGAACATGGTCATCTTCATTCGGCGACCAGATTGATATCGTTGCATCTAACAATGATGGAATGGGAATGTCAATGTTCAATGCATGGTCAAAAGATAACAAGGTGGCTACATTCGGATACGATGCAAACAGTGATGCTGTTGCAGCTATCGCAGAGGGATACGGCGGAACAATCAGCCAGCATGCTGATGTTCAGGCTTACTTAACACTTCGTGTTCTTCGTAACGCATTAGACGGAGTTGACATCGACACAGGTATCGGAACTGCTGATGATGCAGGAAACGTATTAACTGATGATGTTTACAAATATGATGCTGATCAGCGTTCTTACTACGCATTGAACGTAGCAGTTACAGCTGACAACTATCAGGATTTCACAGATTCTACAGTTACATGGGCTCCGGTTTCAAACCAGCTTGATGAGTCTGCTCATGCAACAAAGAAGGTATGGCTGAACATTTATAATGCAGCTGATAACTTCTTAAGCTCTACTTACCAGCCACTTCTTCAGAAGTATGATGATCTGTTAAATCTTGATGTTGAGTACATCGGTGGTGACGGACAGACAGAGTCCAACATTACAAACCGTTTAGGAAACCCAAGCCAGTATGATGCATTTGCAATCAACATGGTTAAGACAGACAATGCAGCTTCATATACAGCAATCCTTAATCAGTAAAAACCGATAGGATTTAGACAGTTTAGGGAGAAGAAATTCTCCCTAAACTTTTTGCAGAAGACATATTAATCGATTATAGGACAGGAGTAAGAGCAATGGAAGATAAGAAAGATAACATCGTCTTATCCATACGCGGCATGTGCAAATCCTTCGGACGAAACCGGGTTCTTGACCACATCAATCTGGATGTGAAAGAGGGTACGGTCATGGGTCTTATGGGTGAGAATGGCGCCGGTAAGTCAACGATGATGAAGTGCCTCTTCGGCACCTATCAGAAAGATGAAGGTACGATCTATCTTGAAGGAAAAGAAGTAAACTTTTCCGGACCAAAAGATGCCCTTGAGAATGGAATTGCAATGGTGCATCAGGAATTAAATCAGTGTTTGGAAAGAAACGTAGTGGACAATTTGTTCCTCGGACGTTATCCGCGCAATGGATTAGGCATGGTTGATGAAAACAGAATGAAGTCTGAGGCATCCGAACTGTTCCGAAAACTGGGAATGACGGTCAATCTGGAGCAGCCGATGAAAAAGATGTCGGTTTCACAACGTCAGATGTGTGAGATCGCTAAGGCAATTTCTTATAATTCCAAGGTTATTGTTCTTGATGAGCCGACATCGTCCCTGACGGTTCAGGAGGTTGATAAGCTTTTTGAAATGATGAGAATGTTGAAAGCACAAGGAATTTCACTGATCTATATCTCGCATAAGATGGATGAGATCTTTGAAATCTGTGATGAAATCTCCGTTCTTCGAGATGGTAATCTCGTTATGACAAAGCCGGCAAAAGAAACCGATATGAACGAATTGATCACAGCCATGGTTGGACGTGTGCTGGAAAACCGATTCCCACCGGTTGATAATACTCCGGGGGATGTTGTCTTATCCGTGCAGCATCTGTCAACAAAGTATGAGCCACATCTGCAGGACATTTCGTTTGATGTCCGCAAAGGCGAAATCTTTGGATTATACGGATTGGTTGGTGCAGGGCGTACAGAACTTCTGGAAACGATTTTTGGTGTTCGTACCAGAGCAGCAGGTCGTGTTTACCTGAATGGACACCTTATGAATTTTAAGAGTGCAAAAGAAGCAATGGATTATGGCTTTGCGATGATTACAGAGGAACGTAAAGCGAATGGATTATTCTTAAAAGGTGATCTTACTTTTAATACAACGATTGCCAATCTTGGATCTTATAAAGCGGGAATACCGCTATCGGATACGAAGATGACAAACGCAACGGCCAATGAAATCAAGATCATGCATACAAAATGTATGGGACCGGAAGATATGATCACGAGTCTTTCCGGCGGTAATCAGCAGAAGGTTATCTTCGGAAAGTGGCTGGAAAGAGGACCACAGGTATTCATGATGGATGAACCGACACGAGGAATCGATGTTGGTGCGAAATATGAAATCTATGAGCTGATCATCCGGATGGCAAAAGAAGGTAAAACGATCATCGTAGTATCTTCCGAGATGCCGGAGATTCTTGGTATTACCAATCGAATTGGTGTTATGTCTAACGGACATCTTTCAGGAATCGTTAACACGAAAGAAACCAATCAGGAAGAGTTGTTAAGACTCAGTGCAAAATACCTATAATAAAGGGAGAAGACAGATATGGCTAATAACAGTAAAATTCTTACGGCAGAGCAGGAACTCGCCCTGCGCAAACCGATCGATGAATATGTCGGTGGAATACAGAAAAAAATTGATGCTTTGCGAGAAGATGGTACGGCAAAGGTAATCTCATACAATAATACGATTGATGCGATTAAGAGAGACCGTACATTGTCAAAGACAGAGAAAAGCGAGCATATTGCCGAAATCAGCAAAGATCTTTCCAAAGCAAAAAAAGTGGAAGCAAAGAACAAGGCTGAAATCGATAAGCTGATCGCTGATGCGGAAGCATATTTAAAAGCACACTTTGAAGTGGATTATTTTAACCAGGTAAAAGAAAGCTGTGAAGCACAGAAGGTGCAGGCAAAAGAGAATTACGAGAGAAAGCTTGCAGAACTTGATAAGCAGCATAAAGATAATCTGGCATCGCTCTCGGAGCAGCGGGAGATCAAAGACGAGAATTATGTACATAAGAACCGCCTTTCGAATGCAAAGCTGGAACTTGAAAAGGAATATCAGGAGATTAAGGACAGAAAGCATGAGGCATTCCGCCATAAATATCATCTGATCGATAATTTGAGACTTTCCAAATTTACATTTATGGAATCAAGAGCGCAGAAGTGGGAGAATTACAAATATACGTTCAACCGTCGTTCGTTCCTTTTACAGAATGGTCTGTATATTGCAATTCTTATCATTTTCATCGCTTTGTGTATTATCACGCCGATCAAGAAGGGAACTCCTCTTCTTACCTATAATAATGTGCTGAACATTTTACAGCAGGCTTCGCCTAGAATGTTCCTTGCATTGGGTGTTGCGGGATTGATCCTCCTTGCCGGAACGGATCTTTCTGTAGGACGAATGGTTGGTATGGGTATGACCACTGCAACGATCGTGATGCATCAGGGAATCAACACCGGCGGTGTGTTCGGACATATCTTTGACTTTACAGGCATGCCGACAGGCGCACGAGTATTACTTGCTTTAGTTTTGTGTATCGTGTTCTGTACTTTCTTTACGAGTATTGCCGGATTCTTTACTGCGAAGTTCAAGATGCATCCGTTTATTTCAACCATGGCAAATATGCTTGTAATATTCGGTCTGGTAACATACGCAACCAAGGGCGTATCATTCGGTGCGATTGAGCCTACGATTCCAAACATGATCATCCCTAAGCTCAATGGTTTCCCAACGATTATTCTCTGGGCACTTGCAGCAATCGTTATTGTATGGTTCATTTGGAATAAGACAACATTTGGAAAATATTTATATGCGGTAGGTGGAAACCCTGAGGCAGCAGCAGTGTCCGGTATTTCTGTATTTGCAATTACACTCTGTGCATTTGTTATGGCTGGTGTGTTATATGGATTCGGTTCATGGCTTGAGTGTATCCGAATGGTAGGTTCGGGATCGGCAGCTTATGGACAGGGCTGGGATATGGATGCCATTGCAGCCTGTGTAGTTGGTGGTGTATCTTTTACCGGTGGTATCGGTAAAATCTCCGGTGTTGTAACAGGTGTGTTCATCTTTACTGCATTGACATACTCTCTCACGATTCTTGGTATCGATACAAACCTTCAGTTCGTATTCTCCGGTATCATCATTCTTGTAGCCGTAACACTCGACTGCCTGAAATATGTTCAGAAGAAGTAATTACTGATTGATTTTAAAACAGGAGTGTCAGACGAAATATTGGTCTGGCACTCTTTTTTTCATACGGAGAAATTGGTATAATTAGTCGTAGATGATAAAACAAAAATAAGTGGGGAAAAAGGATGAATCAATATACATTACTTCTTGTAGATGATGAAGAAGAAGTTATTCAGGTGATTATGCATAAGATTCCGTGGGAAGAGCTTGGATTTTCCGTTATCGGGCATGCAAACAACGGAATCAAGGCGCTGGAAATCATGGAAGAAAACCAGCCGGATGTGGTGATGACGGATATTCGTATGCCATACATGGATGGAATGGAACTGTGCAGCAATATCCGACAGAAATATCCGACGACACACGTGCTGCTTTTTACCGGATTCGATGAATTTGAGTATGCGAGAGAAGCGGTCCACTTAGAAATTGAGGAGTATGTGTTAAAGCCTTTGAATGCGGGCGAATTGACCAATGTATTCCGAAAACTCAAGGAGAAGATGGATCAGGAGATCGACGAAAAGAAAAACGTGGCGGTCCTGCAGGAATATTATATGCATTCTCTTCCGTTGTTTCAGGCAAATTTTTATTCGACTTTGATCGAGGGTAAAATCCATGAGGACGAGCTTGCCGGATATATGGAAAACTTCCAGATCTCGTTTGATGGTCCGCTTTTTTGCTGTCTGGTTGTGCATACTTCGGCGTCCAAAGCTCCAAAAGATATGGATGTCCGGCTGCTCAGGGTGTCGGTCGACAAGCAGATAAGGGAGCAGCTGGCAGAAAAATGGAATGCAAGCAGTTTTACCTACCTTGACAACACCTTGATGATCGTACAGCTTCAGGAAGAAAGTGAGATTCCGGAACTCACGGATGAATGTGACCGGTTCTGCAAATATATGTATCGTATTATGGGAGCGGTTGTGACCATCGGAATCGGGCAGATCTGTCAGAATATCATAGATCTGCCGCAGTCGTACAATAGTGCAAAAGAGGCAGTATCCTACCGGGTGCTTTACGGTGGGGAACGCGCCATCAATATTCGGGAGATCATTCCGCAGAAAGCAGAAATCTCAGTGACAGACAGTGAATCGGAACTGGCGCAGGTATTTAAGATGATCCGTCTCGGAACAACGGAAGATATTGGTGATGCAATCGAGAATTATCTGGATAAGGTCTATGAACATTCCAGATCCATAAAGGAGCATCAGGTGACGGTGATGGAGCTGGTCAGTACACTTTATCGTTTTACCATCAATAACGATGCCGGTATGGGGGAGGAGGCCGGCAAAATGATCGCAGAGTACTCCAATCTGATCACGATGGAAAAGGATGTGTTAAAACAATGGCTGCTTGAAAACTGTATCAGGCTGCATGAGAAAATCCAGAGTGCACGAGACAGTTCTGCGCAGTCGATGATACGGCAGGCAAAGGAATATGTTCACAATAATTATCAGAAGGAGGATTTATCGCTGGATGATATCTGTGAGGCGCTTGCAATATCCAATTCCTATTTTTCTAGTATGTTCAAAAAAGAGACAGGAGACTCGTTTGTTGCCTATCTGACACAATATCGTATGGGAAAGGCGGCCCGTCTTCTGATTGAGACAACGGAGAAAAGCTACGTGATCGCGCAGAGTGTAGGTTATACAGATCCTAACTATTTTAGCTATGTATTTAAGCGGCAATATGGGGTTTCACCATCGAAATACAGATCGGAGTATACAAAGGTTGAATAAAAAACGATTGAAGCATTTAAAAAATTGGAAGCCGGGAGAAATTCAGACAACCATCATGATTGCTTTTTCACTGATTTCTATTTCTATTGTTTTATGCATGGGAAGTGTCATGTATATCCTGTTCTCTTCCGCTTCCCGACAGGAGAGCGTAAACAGCACAGCGAAGCTGATGGAACAGACGGAAGATAATATAGAAGAATACCTGGTCAATATGCGGCAGGTATCGGATGCAGCATATTACAACATTATCAAGGAAACCAATTTCGTTACGGATTTGGCACAGGTCAAGGAACAGATGCAGCTGCTTTATGAGGCCAATAAAGACAAGCTGCGAAGCATCGCTGTATATACGAACAATGGGGAGCTGCTTGCAGCAGAGCCGGTTGTGGCGCAGAAAGAGGAGGTCAATGTTACGTCGCAGCAGTGGTTCGTTGAGGCAGAACGCGAGGTGGAAAATATCCATTTTTCAACACCTCATATCCAAAATATCTTTGATGATGGAACCAGACGTTATTACTGGGTTATTTCTTCCAGTCGCGCAGTGGATATGTCAAATGGAGAGATCGCAAAGCTTGGCGTGCTTCTTGTTGATATGGATTATTCCAGTATTTCCCGGATGATGCGGCAGATTAATACACTCGGTAACGGACAGTATTTTTATCTGTGCGACAGCAACGGTGAAATCATTTATCATCCGCAGCAGGTGCAGCTTGCCAGAAGGATCGTAAGCGAAAGTAATCTGGAGACTGCAAAGAAAAAGGATGGTGTGTACGATGAAAGGTTTCAGGGGGAGCATCGCAAGGTACTTGTAAACTCCATCGGGTATACCGGATGGAAATTGGTCGGAGTGGTTCCGTATTCTACTTTTACGGATGAAATGATCGATGCCAGACAGTTTATCATCATGCTGAGTCTTCTGATGGTCATGATGCTTGTGGGCATAAACCGGATTGTATCGCTTCGCATTTCAAGACCGATTCGCAAATTGAATGATTCGGTTACAAAGTACGAAGTCGACAGGGAACCCCAAATCTACATCGGAGGTTCTACGGAGATCCGCCATCTGGGAGAGTCCATCCAAAAATCGTATCAACAGAATGCAGAATTGATGAAAGAAGTGGTGTGGCAGCAGAATGAGCGGCGTAAAAGCGAACTGGATGCGCTCCAAAGCCAGATTAATCCGCATTTTTTGTATAATACGTTAGATTCCATCACATGGATGGTAGAAGGCGGCAAAAATGAGGAGGCTTCGTTTATGATCACGCAGCTTGCGAAGCTGTTTCGAATCAGTCTCTCGAAGGGGCATACGATCATTCGCGTGAGAGATGAGCTTCAGCATGCACAAAGTTATATGAATATTCAGATGACACGTTACAAAAACCAGTTTTCTGTCGTGTTCGATGTGGATCCGTCACTCTATGAATATTGTACCGTAAAATTATCGCTGCAGCCGCTCCTTGAGAATGCCATCAATTATGGAGTCCGTGGGATGGAAGATTGTGCAGAAATTAGAGTTTCCGGAAAAATGGACAATGGTATGCTGATTCTTTCTGTGACCGATAACGGAATAGGTATTCCGCCGGATGAGATTGATGATCTTCTTACGGACACGGGGCGTGTGCACAAAAAGGGTTCGGGAGTCGGTCTTGTAAATGTGAATAATCGTATTCAGATTCTGTTTGGAAAAGAGTATGGATTAAAGATTGAAAGTGAACTGGATGAGGGAACAACGGTATCCATATGCATGCCGGCGGAACTGTTCAGTGAGGAACGTCAGAAGTATTTTGAAAAGGGGCGGCAGATCCATGAACACGAAACAGACAGGAGAGTTGAGGAATAAGGTATGAATATACGCAGTGGAACAAAGAAATACATTATTCTGGAGATCGTGCTTGGAATACTTGTCGTTGTGTTTGCCGGTTCGATGCTTTTTCAGAACAAGGAAAAGGACTCTTATAAAGTCGCGGTTGTACTTCCTGATTCGGACAGCCGTCAGTGGTCATCGCTGAAATACGGTCTTCGCATGGCTTCTGAGGACTGTGAGGCCAATATGGTAGTGATCAGTACGGATGATATTGCGTCGATGGAAGATGAAGCATCGATCATTCAGTTTGCAATAAAAAAAGGTGCAGATGCGGTAATTGTCAAACCGATACCGGGAGCAGACTCCGAGGAACTTTTGCAAACGATATCTGCGAAGATACCGGTGATGCTGATCGGGTCATCGGCCGGTTATAATCGCAGCCAGTCTGCATATGCAACGACCGAGGCAGATGCGGCTGCGCTTGTGAAGCAGCTGGTGCAGGAAGTACTCAAGGACTATGGGGGAGATATCAGAGGGAAAACCTTCGGTATCTTTTCCTCCGATGTGGCATCGGATGTCACTTATGTGAAGAAGGGGGTTGTCTGCAGCGAGCTTGAACGTATGGGGGCGCAAATCGACTGGAAGCTTACCGGCAATCTGAATGAGGATGGTCTTACCATTCTGGAGAAGCAGAAGCCGGTGGATGTAGTTTTGACTCTTGATGATCGGAGTGTGGTACAAGCCGGAACCTGTTCGAAAGAAAACCGGCTTCACGGAGCGGATGTATATGGAATCGGTAATTCTACGGAATCGGTCTATTATCTGGACAATGGCAGCGTCAAGTGTCTGGTTGTCCCGGATGAATTCGGAGCCGGATATCAGTGTATGACCCAGGTGGTTCACAAACTGAATGGAGATATCCGGAAAATGGAGGATCAGACGGTGCAATATACCGTGATCCGCAGATCGGAATTGTTTTCGGAGCGTAATCAGGAATTGCTTTTTATCATGAGCCAATAATTGCTTTAATGAGGGATAAACGATATGAGACAAAATAGAATCAGACTTTGCATTGCCATTCTAACCGTTATCGGAATCGGCTGCCTGATCATGGGCTGCGGAGCTTCTGAGTCAGACGATCAAAACGAAATATATGTGGGGATTGCATGCTACGATCAGGGAGACATTTTTATCAGCAATCTGATCCAATGTTTTAAGGATGAATTAAATAGTCAAAAAGGTGATTCGTATGATGTTATGGTGACAGTCCGTGATGCTGTGGGTTCACAGAAGACGCAAAACGATCAGGTAAAAGAAATGATTGATGAGGGATGCAACATTTTGTGCATTAATCTGGTGGATCGCACAGACCCGTCTGAAATTATAGATAGTGCAAAAGAAAAAAATATTCCGATCATTTTCTTTAACCGGGAACCGGTCGCGGAAGACATGATGCAATGGGATAAGCTTTATTATGTTGGTGCGAAAGCGAGACAGTCGGGGCAGATGCAGGGAGAAATTGCAGCGGATCTCATTTTAAAAGATAAGTCGATCGATAAAAATCATGATGGAAAGATCCAGTATGTGGTTTTGGAAGGCGAGATGGGACATCAGGATGCAATTGTAAGAACGGACAGCTCGGTGGAGACGATTCTTGCCAAAGGAATAAAGATGGAAAAACTTAGTTATGAGATCGCAAACTGGAAGCGCGCACAGGCTCAGAACCGAATGGAGCAGCTGATCAGGCAGTATGGGAATACGATTGAATTGGTGCTGTCCAATAATGATGATATGGCTTTGGGAGCATTGGACAGTTACCGGCTCATGGGATATACAAAGGATGATATGCCGATGATGCTAGGGGTTGATGGTATGCAGGAAGCTTTAGAGGCGGTGAAGGATGGGTGTCTTACAGGAACGGTTTACAATGATAAAGAAGGCCAGGCGCAGATAATGGCTGCTATCGTATTTGCATCGGTATCGGGAAAAGGATTGGACGGGATCAATTTTGAAAATCTAACCGAAGTCTATCTTCCGTATCAGAAGGTCACGATCGACAATGTGGATAATTATCTGGAAGCAAATGAGGGTAACGTAACTCCTTAAAAAAGCATAAAATGTACAACCGGGAGATGAAAAAAACGCAAGGTCTGTTATAATAGAAAACAAGTGAGATGAAAAATAAGGAGGTTATCTATGGCAAGATTTAGTTTGGAAAATGATAAGATCCGCATCGAGATTGATTCGCATGGTGCGGAGCTGAAATCGTTGGTCAAGAAGGAAACCGGTGCGGAATATATGTGGTGCGCAGATCCGGAATACTGGGGCAGAACTTCACCGGTTCTGTTCCCGTTTGTAGGAAATGTAAGTGGTAAGCAGTACCGCACGAAGGGTAAGATTTATGATATGGGACAACACGGATTTGCCCGCGATATGGAGTTTACGCTGGAGTCACAGACGGACAATGAGATCTGGTTTGTGCTGCGTTCCAATGAGGAGACACTTGCAAAATATCCGTATGAGTTTGTGTTAAAACTCGGATACCGGCTGGACGGAGCGAAGGTGGAAGTGCTTTGGCATGTGGAGAATCCTTCCGAGGAGGAACTTCCGTTTGCAATTGGAGGTCACCCGGCGTTCTATTGTCCTGTGACGAGTGGTGGAAAGCAGAGTGACTGTTACATTCAGTTTGACGTTGCAGGCTCTCTGAAGTGTTTGACGATTGACGGATATCTGGTCGGTGACAAGGTAGATACGTATGAGCTTGAAGATGGAATGCTTCGTATTGATGAGCATCTGTTTGACAATGATGCGCTGATTATTGAGAAGCAGAATATTAAGAAGGTTTCGTTATGTGATCCGAAGAAGCAGGCATTTCTCACGATTGAGCTGGATGCACCGCTTTTGGGAATCTGGAGACCGGCGGATCCGGGCGCTCCTTTCGTATGCATTGAACCATGGTATGGAAGAAGTGACAGAATCGGATACGCGGGAGAGTTAAGAGACAGAGAATATGAGAATGTGCTTGCAGCAGGAGAAAACTGGGATGCAGGCTATACAATTCTTGTTTAAAGTGATCAGTAATACTTTGGGATGGGAGAAGTACCGGATACAAGGGAGAATGGATTATGGAGCAACAGAATAATAAGAAGCCGGAAGGCAATATACACCCGGACAATTCGGTATTATCCAGAAATTCGCAGCTTTACCGGCCGGAGGATACACGGACAACGAGAGAAAAGTTAAAGTCCATGAAATTTAAGGACAAGGTCATCTTTATCGTGCAGTATTACGGACTCAAGATTCTGGCAGTGATCGCAGCGATTGCACTTGTAATCTATCTGATCGTGCATTTTGCTTTTGCGAAGGAGGTCGTCCTCAATATTGTGGCAGTCAATGCGCAGGATATTGCGACAACATCAGCAGCAGCGGATGAACAGTCTTTCTATGAGGATTTCCTGAAAACGCATGTGGAGAATACTGATGATGTGGAAGTGGAAATTTCAAGCAATGTCAGTGTCTCGGAGGATGAGTCGAACAGCGCGGGTATGCAGAATCTGCAGGCAATCCAGGTGCAGCTTATGGCAGGAACCGTTGATGATGTATTGGCGGATGAGGCGTTTGCAACAAGCCTTGGCGAGATGGGATATCTTGCAGATATTACCACTATACTGCCGCAGGATGTGCTGGATAAATACGCGGATGACATTGTGTATGCAACAAGCGTGGATACGAATGAGACCGCTCCTGTCGGCATCCGCCTGAAGGATAATGCATGGCTGAAGAAGTCAGGCTGGTATGCAAACGTGGAAAATCCGGTGATCGGTGTCAGTGCAGCGGCGGATCACGCAGATCTTGCAGTGGACTTTATGCTCTATGTACTGGATGAGGCACAGTAAAATGTATTAGAACAGGGGCAGATGGCATAGACTGTAATAATTCTTGATGTTATGGAATTATTATGGGTGAGCGGAAAAACAAAAGCAGTTTGGATCGTATTGAACGCCGGATCTTATGCAATCTGCTGCTGATCGTGGCTGCGTATGCATTCGGCGTGTGTCTGGGGGTGAGCATGGATAAAACAGATAGAAAGCGTGCAGATATGGAACAGACAGATGTTATAAAATGTAATACTGATATCGAGGAAAAACACAAGATTGCGATCACATTTGATGACGGACCGAATCCGGAATATACAATGAAATTGCTGGACGGATTACAAAAGCGTGGTGTGAAAGCCACGTTTTTTCTGTTGGGAGCCGAGGTGGAAAAATATCCGGATGTTGTGAAGGCAATCGATGAGGGAGGACACCTGATTGGAGTGCATTCGTATGAACATGTGAATTTCGGGCAGGTCGGGGACGAGGCAACTTTGGAACAGATTACAAAGACACAGGAAGCCATCCACGAGGTGACTGGAAAATACGCAGGTTTTATAAGACCTCCGTATGGGTGCTGGAATAAGTCTTTGGACGAAAAGGTTTCGCTGATCGAGGTGTTGTGGGATATTGATCCACAGGACTGGGCAACGAAAGATGCGGATACTGTGGTACAACGCATTTTAAAAGGAGCACCGGAAGGAAGTATTATCCTTTTGCACGATGCATCTGCGTCCTCAGTACAGGCGGCTTTTACAGTAATTGACAGTCTGCAGCAGGAAAATTATGAATTTGTGACAGTGGAGGATCTGTTATTGGAATAATTGTTAGGGTATTCGACGAAAGCAAAAGGAATGTTTGTGATTGCAGGCGGAACGTGATAAAATAGGATCGAGAATAGGAATACTAGACGAAGAGGATAAGAAATGCAACAGAATGAAGTACGACAGGAGTACCTGACGGGGGAGCGGGCGCTTTTTATGTCGAGAGATCTTAAAGTTTATGATAGTGTTTTTGCAGAGGGGGAATCACCGCTCAAGGAGAGCGAGAACATTGAATTATATGACAGTCTGTTTCGGTGGAAGTATCCGTTGTGGTATTGTAATCATGTGAAAGCTGAGCGTTGTACATGGTTTGATATGGCAAGAGCCGGCGTATGGTATACAAACGATATCAGCGTGAAGGATACGATCATTGAAGCACCGAAGAATTTCCGAAGATGTGATGGAGTAACTATGCAAAATGTTAATTTCCCGCATGCGGAGGAGACGCTTTGGAATTGCCGGAATGTTACACTGGATCATGTGACAGCAACCGGTGATTATTTTGCAATGAACTGTAAGAATATGAAGATTGATCATTTTGAACTGATCGGTAATTATTCCTTTGATGGTGTGGAGAATATGGAGATTCATAATTCCCGTCTGCTCTCGAAGGATGCGTTCTGGAATACGGATCATGTTACGGTATATGATTCCTTTATCTCCGGCGAATATTTAGGCTGGAATGCAAAGAATCTGACGCTGATCAACTGTACGATCGAGAGTCTGCAGGGAATGTGCTACATTGACAATCTTGTGATGAAGAATTGCAAGCTGATCAATACAACACTGGCATTCGAATACTCCACCGTGGATGCGGAGATCGTCAGCAATATTACAAGTGTGATGAATCCGTCCGGGGGAACAATTACGGCGGATCATATCGGAGAACTGATTATCGAGAAGGACAAGGTGGATCCTTCCAGAACGAAGATCATATGTAACCAATAAGAACAGTTTTTGAAAATGCGAGTTTGGATGGACTGAAATCGGAGTGAGAGACAAAGGAGAAGGTTTATGAAGAAAAGCCACAGAAAAGACGTTATTATTGCAAGAATTATTTTTGCTGCGATGTGTGTTGCTTTAATTGCGATCATTATTGGTCTTGTCATGCTTGTGCGCGCGCATAAGAGTGATAAGGCAACGCAGCAGATGGAACAGACACAGACGCAGACCCAGAGTGAGGAATGGGTGCCGGATGTGGTTGAGCCGGAGACACAGACGCAAACGCAGGAAGTGGTTGAGATGACCTATATGTGGACAACGGACGGTGTTAATCTTCGAAGCGAGCCAAACACCGACAGTGCGGTTGTTACGGTATTGGGTGTTGGCACACAGGTGCGTATGATCGGAGAAGAAGATGGCTGGGTGAAAGTCAGCTTTAACGATCAGGAAGGATATATCCGTGCGGATTTCCTGACAACGGAGCAATAGGAACCACCGGCACGCATGCTGCATAGTCTATAGGGATGAGAGATTGGAGCGTGCGTGTGGATTACAGAGATGATTTGTACCCAAAGATTCCTTTTTATATGACTTATCCGATGCAGAGCATGTATCTTACAGAGATGGAATATGAGAAGGATATGGAACGCATGAAATCGTACTATCCGTCCGAGACAAAGGCAATCATGAAGCTGGTGGAAGAACGATTAGACGAACTTGAGTATGAGGGAAGCCGGATCTACGATGAGGAGCCGGATCGTACCATGATCCAGATGGAAGTGGATCGTCTGTACAGGAAGCTTGTAGATTCTGAGGAACAGCCGGTGCAGGAGATGAAGGAACTGTCTTATTTTGAGATGGTTCCGATGTCAATCGGAGGCAGACCGGGAGGTCCGCCACCACCGCCACCGCGCGGAGGATGCGGCGATAACTGGCTGTGTAGTATGGTAGGTGTGCTTTTTGGAACAGAGCTTTACCGCAGACGATGCAGACATCGCAGATGCAGACGCTGGTGGTAGCTGCTCGCTTTTTTCATTAAGTAACATCAGGTCATATGTGTTTACCTGGCACCGGAACCCGTATGGTGTTTTGGTGTCGGGGGACAACAGACGAAGGAAGAACAGATAAGAAGACATACAGTGCAGGGAAAGTGAAATGAAAAAACAAATAATCAAACCAGTAGTACTGCTTACTCTTTTTCTTGTGGCAGTCGTTTTTTTTAGTGTAATTACCAATAAGGATAATAAAGATCTGACCACGACGCTTTCGGAGGCAACCCTTCCTGTTGTGGAATTCTATGAAGGGGATACTGCAGTCAACGAGCTGCACGGTTATGTCACGAAGATGGATTCGACCGCGATGCGTGATACGATCACTCCGGTGGATGATAAGCGTATCCTGCCGTTGACGATTGCTACATACGGACGCAAAATCGATGGAATCACTTATGAAATCCGTAGCATGGACGGACAGCGTCTTGTTGCCAAAAGTGAAGTCAGTGATTATAAGACGAATGGAAACCGGATTACGGCAGATCTTCAGATTCAGAATCTTCTGACTGCGAATGAGGAGTATACGCTGGTAATCACGCTGACTTCCGGCAAAAACGAGATTTATTACTATACAAGACTTATGCAGACAACCGATTACTATACGACGGAGTGTCTGGACTTTGCTTTGAAATTTCATGATTATACGTTTCGCGATGATGCGGACAAGTTTATTCCGAAATATATGGACGCAACAACCAGTGATAATACAACGCTCAATTATGTGGACTTAAGCTGTACGTTGAATCAGATCACATGGGCGGACCTGAAACCGGAGGTGCTTGGTGATGTGGTTGCTTCTTACAAGGAGATTAACAGCTCCTACAATGTGATCACAATCGATTATGTTGTGACATATGTCAATGATGCGGGAGAGACCGAATTTTATAATGTGGAAGAGTACTATCGTCTCCGCATGACAAGTGATCGTATGTATGTGCTTAATTTTGAGCGCACGATGGAACAGATTTTCCGTGGGGAGAATAACTTCTTCAATGGAGACAATGCAATCCAGCTTGGAATCCGTGATGCAAATGTGGATTACGAGATCAGTAAGACTGGCGATGTGATTGCTTTTGTGCAGCAGGGAGAATTGTGGTGCTTTGACCGGGTGAATAACAAGATCGTGCAGGTGTTCAGTTTCCGTAAAGAAGAGGGAATTGATGCACGTGATAACTGGGATCAGCATGATATCAAGATTGCCCGTGTCGATGAGGCGGGCAGTGTGGACTTTGTGGTCTATGGATATATGAACCGCGGTGAGCACGAGGGTGAAGTCGGTACGGCGGTGTACCATTACGATGGTCTTGTGCAGACGATTGAGGAGGAAGTTTTTATTCCGTCCGATACGTCTTATGAGATCTTAAAAGCGCAGATGGGACAGCTGATGTATGTGAACGAGCAGGGAATGCTCTATCTGATTCTTGACGAGAAGCTTTATCAGATTAATCTGGATTCTCTTTCGACGAAAGTTCTTGTTGAGGGGCTGAAGGAAAACTGTTATAAGATATCACAGTCGAACCAGTATTTTGCATGGGTGGATGCGGAGCAGGAGTTTGCAAGCAGTACGATTACACTGATGAATCTGAATGATGGATCGACTTATGAGATCAGTGAATCCGGTAACGAATACCTTCGCCCGCTCGGATTTATTGACAATGATTTCATATATGGTATTGCCAAAGCCAAAGAGGTCAGTGTCGGTGAGGCCGGTAACACGCAGTTCCCGATGCAGACGCTTAAGATTATGGCAACATCAGAAGATAGTCATGAGATCATCAAAGAATACCAGCCATCCAAAGGCAGAGTGGAGAGCATCAGTGTCGCAGATTATACTGTGACGGTACAACTGATGAAGAAGTCCGGCAGCCAGTATCTGACAGCCGGAACGGATTCTATTATGAATCGTGAGGCGGATACGGAGACGAAGATTACACTCGAGTCTACGGCTACGGAACTGAAAGAGACACAGTATCAGCTTACGATGAAGGACAGTGCGGATACGAAGAGGGTCAAGATGATCACATCCAAACTGGTACTTTTGGAGGAACCACGTACGTTGACCTTTGAGGATAATAAGGATCAGGAACGTTTCTATGTGTATGAAAAAGGTGATGTTGTATTAGCGACAGATCATATTGCGGATGCAATTCTGTGTGCAAATGAAAATCTTGGCGTTGTAGTGGACAATAACCAGCAGTATGTGTGGATGCGCGCGCGTAAGAATATGCAGAGTGCTTTCTCAGGTCTTAAGGTAGCAAGTGCAGATAAGGGGGCATCTTCCGTTGTGCGGGCCGTCAGTGCAATGTTGGATTACTGTGGAAAGGGACTTGGCGTAAAGCAGCTCGTAGACAACGGAGCAACACCAAAGAGTGTGCTGGAAGACACATTGACGGATTCGGTGGTACTTGACGTATCTGGTTGTACGGTGAATGAAATCCTGTTTTATGTCAGCCAGGGAAGCCCTGTTTTTGCAATGACGGGAAGTAAGAGTGCGGTACTTGTAACCGGATATTCACAGACGAATATTTACTATTATGATCCGGCAGATAGCTCGACAAAATCAATGAGTATCGAAGCTGCGGATGCGCTTTTTACAAAAGCCGGAAATCTGTTCTTCACCTATCTGAATCGTTAAGTATGGCAAAGGAATTTTTCGTTGTGAAAATGAACAATAACCTATGAGGTTTTGCAACCTGTTCGTGAAACTTTAACAGAAATAGAGTTCGTCTCTTGCAAATATTCGGGAAGTGAGCTATATTTTCATTATGTGTTACACAGAGTTGGAAAGGGAGAGCGTATGAGTAAGAAAAATGTGATCGTTTCTAATGTGGCAGAAGGGCATGATAATCCTATCGCTGAACTTGTTCAGGTGGCATGCAAGTTTGACAGCGACATCATATTAGAAAGCGATAACCGTCGTATTAATGCCAAAAGCATTATGGGTATCATGGCTTTTAATCCATCTGAGGGAATGTCTGTTGACATTGTTACAGAAGGAAAAGATGAACAGGAAGCACTGGTAGCAATTGAAAAATTTTTAGTATGTGAATAATTCACAGGAGGACAATGTGATGCAGAACAAGAAGTTAAACAAGACAGGTTCGAACGCAAAGTTAGTAAAGACTCCGGAAGTTAAGGCAGAAGTAAAAGAGACAGTTCAGGACATTGCCAAGAAAGCAAAGGACGTAGTAACAAAGACAGCAGATACTGCTGAGAAGACGGTTAAGGAAGTTGCAGCAAAGACAGCAGATGTTGCAGAGAAGACACAGACTGCAGCAGCAAAGACAGCAGATGCAGCTGAGAAGACGGTTAAGGAGGCTGAGACTAAGGTGAAGGCAGCCGCTAAGAAGCCAGCAGCAAAGAAAGCTGCTAAGGAAGTATTAAAGCCTGAGATTACAGTACAGTATCAGAATCTTGAAGTGACAACTGAAGTGGTTGAGGAGCGCGTTAAAGCTCAGTTCGCAGCAGAGGGACACAGAGTAGGTACCATCAAGAAGCTGAACATTTATGTAAAGCCGGAAGAGTATGCTGCATACTATGTAATCAATGATAAATTCACTGGAAGAGTAGATCTGTTCTAGAATGTATTGAATATAAAATAAGCCGCCGGAAGGCAGCTGAAAGATGAATGTAACGACCTTGAGAGAAATCTTGAGGTCGTTTTTTGTGTGAATCATATACAAAAAAAGAAATCCTTAAGATAAGGATTTCTTTACTGTAGAGCGGGTGATGGGAATCGAACCCACGTATCCAGCTTGGAAGGCTGGTGTTCTAC